>ERZ857965.24-NODE-24-length-239555-cov-42.153123_pt1 | contig 239555 bp, 220 predicted proteins | sample MGYA00519758_ERZ857965 | MGnify/ENA primary metagenome ERZ857965 (study PRJEB31778, sample SAMEA3449381) | human gut metagenome | biome: human gut; feature: human-associated habitat; material: faeces | place: United Kingdom | collected 2010/2012 ...
CGCAAAATACGAAATTTATCTCACTTTCTCGAAGTCTCCCAGCGTGTAGAAATTTTTAATTGAACTTTTCTACACGCTGTAAGAACCACCAAATCGGTGGTTCTTTTTATGTAAACAATTTATTAATAATGTAAACATTTTATTAACAAACTCTTGACGTTAGATATATACAAACCTATAATATATTAAAATATTAATAATTCGAGGTAGCTGAAATGGTTAAGTCTATGACAGGCTTTGGCAGAGCATGCAAGGAAATTGATGGATATATGATTACTGTTGAGATAAAATCAGTTAATCACAGATATTTTGAATTTTCTTGCCGCTGTCCGAGGCAGTACGGTTTCATTGATGATAAAATTAAATCTTTCATAAATTCTAAGGTTGCAAGAGGTAAGATTGAATGTTTTGTAGGTATTGAGGCATTGAATACCGAAAGTGCAGATGTTGTTGTTAATAATACTCTTGCAGGTGCTTACGTTAAGGCTCTTAAAGAATTAAGCGATAATTACGGCTTAAAAGAGGATTTCGGTGCGTCAACTGTTGCTCGTTTTCCGGATGTACTTATTGTAAGAAAGTCTGAAGAAGACGAAAATAAGATTTGGCAACTTGTTAAAACCGTAGCAGATGAGGCTGTCGAAAAATTTATTGAAATGAGAAAAGTTGAAGGAAAGAGAATGTATGATGATGTATATTCTCGCAGTCAATTTATTCTTGACACGGTATCGTTTATTGAAGAACGTTCTCCGCAAACAGTTAAGGAGTATAACGATAAACTTGTTGAGAGAGTGCACGAACTTTTGGGCGATGTTTCCCTTGATGAAAACAGATTATTACAAGAAGTTGCAATTTACGCCGACAAAGTTGCCGTTGCAGAAGAAACAGTAAGGCTTCGCAGTCATATTTCTCAACTTCGTGATTTTATTTCAAGTGATGAAGCTGTAGGCAGAAAGCTTGATTTCTTAATTCAGGAAATTAACAGAGAAACAAATACAATCGGTTCAAAATGTAATGATGTTGAAATCGCACGAAAAGTTGTTGACGTTAAAGCTGAGATTGAGAAAATCAGAGAGCAAATTCAAAATATTGAGTGATTGTTTATGAAATTAGTAAATATAGGTTTTGGTAATTTGGTAAATGCGGACCGTGTTATTTCAATTCTATCACCTGAGTCCGCACCCGTAAAAAAAATTATCAAGGAAAGTAAAGCAAAGTTTTCGCTGATTGATGCAACACACGGCAGAAAAACTATGAGTGTTATTATTACAGACAGTGAAAACGTTATTCTTTCTTATCTTGATTTAAAGCAAATTGCTGCTAAATTTAATGTGGAGGTTGATGATGAACGGTAACGGAATGCTTGTTGTTGTTTCTGCTCCGAGTGGTTGTGGAAAAGACACTGTTTTTAAAGAAATACGAAAAAAAAGAGATGATATAGTTGAATCTGTTTCAGCTACTACACGAAAGCCGAGAGACGGCGAAATTGACGGAGTTAATTATTATTTTTTAAGCGACGACGAATTTAAAAAGCTTATTGAAAAAGATGGGCTTCTTGAGTATGCTGTTTATAATAATTGCTATTACGGAACTCCCGTAGAAGGTGTAAACGAAGCAATAAAGAACGGTAAAATCTGCGTTTTGATTATAGATGTTCAAGGTGCAGAGAATGTTAAAAAGCTTTATCCTGATAGTGTTTCAATTTTTCTTGTTCCGCCAAGCTGGGAAACTCTTGAGCAAAGGCTCAGAGCGAGAAATTCCGAGGCTGAGGAAATGATACAAAAAAGGCTTAAGATTGCTAAAAGCGAGCTTTTATGCCAAGACAAATATGATTACAAGGTAGTTAATGACAATCTTGATGATTGTGTTAATGATATAGAAAAAATACTTTGCGAAGAATTAAAAAAACGCAACAACATTAAAAATGCATAAAAGGAGATTATATTATGTTTAACCCTGATTTAAAAAAATTATTAAAAGGCTGCAACAGCAGATACAGCCTTGTTGTAGGTACTGCTAAAAGAGCAAGGGAAATCCGTGAGGAAGCAATTGAACGTGAAGAACCTATTGACGTAAAAACAGTATCCCTTGCAATTGACGAAATTCTTGAAGGTAAGTATGTTATTGAGGAACCTGACGAGCTTAAGTCAGACAATAAATAATGAACAATTTAATTGCTACTGTTGCCGTTGAAAAAACTTTTTTCAGTACCGATTCGGATTTTGATTATATAATTCCTGCCGGTTTAATTAATAACGTTAAAATCGGCTGTATGGTTAAAGTACCTTTCGGCAACGGCAATAAGCTTAGGTGCGCAATAGTTGTAAATATTTATTCTGCCATAAATTCCGCTTTAAAGGAAATTGACAGCATAATCGGAGATAAGCCGATAGTCAGTGAAGAATTTGTCGCACTTTCATTATGGCTTAAAGAGCGTTGCTTTTGCACAACATACGAGTGCTTAAGATTGATGCTACCAAGAGGTTTCGGTAAGGTAGGCGACGCTTCAGCTAAAACTGTAACACTGCTTATTGAAAATGAAAACGATTTACCTAAATTGACACCCAAGCAAAGAAGTGTTGTTGACTTGCTTTTTGATGTCAATACAGCATCGGTTTCAGAAATTTGTGAGCTTTGCAGTGTAGGCACTTCTGTTTTAAAAAATCTTGAAAAATACGGCGTTATATCTATTTTTGACAAAGAAATATACCGTAATCCGTATAAAAATATTGAAGTTAAAGAGCAAAAAAAAATCGAGTTGACTTTTGAACAATCAAAAGCATATGATACTTATAGTAATATGCTTTTAAACGGTGGCGGGAGCGGGCTTTTATACGGCGTAACCGGTAGCGGTAAAACGCAGGTTTATTTAAAACTTATTGATAAGGCACTTGAAAACGATAGGGACGTTATAGTTCTTGTTCCCGAAATAAGTCTTACGCCGCAAGTTCTTTCGATATTTCACGCAAGATACGGCGATAAGGTTGCCGTTTTTCACAGTGGCTTATCACTTGGTGAAAGAAACGACGAATACAAAAGAGCCGATAGGGGAGAAGCGAAAATCGTTATCGGCACAAGGAGTGCAGTTTTTGCTCCTCTCCACAATCTCGGCTTGATTATTATGGACGAGGAACAGGAAAACACTTATAAAAGTGAGCGTACACCAAAGTATAATACTAAGGATGTTGCGCATTTTAGATGTAAATATAACAAGGCTTTATTTTTGATGACATCCGCAACCCCATCGCTTGAAACTTATTCAAATGCACTTAAGGGCAAATATGTTCTTTGTGAGCTAAATGAACGCTTTGGAGATGCAAAACTGCCACACGTAATTACTGTTGATATGAAGCAGGAGATGAAAAACGGTAATAAATCGCCGATTTCTTCAAAACTAAAGGAATTAATATCCGAAACCATTGACAACGGTAAACAGGCAATTTTGCTTATTAACAGAAGAGGTTACAATACCTTTATCGCTTGTAATGATTGCGGTCATGTTATTACTTGTCCAAATTGCTCAATTTCGCTTACGTATCACAGCACAAATAACCGTTTGACGTGCCATTATTGCGGATATACCAAATCACTTGATAATGTTTGTCCTGAATGTCACAGCGAAAACATACGATACAGCGGCTACGGAACGCAGAAAATTGAGGACGAGCTTTCATATCTTTTTCCAAATGCAAGAATACTAAGAATGGACGCCGATACAACATCTGCAAAGTTTAGCCATGAGAAACTTTTTAACGCCTTTGCAAATCACGAATACGATATTATGATTGGAACTCAAATGGTGGCAAAGGGGCTTGATTTTGACAACGTAACTCTTGTGGGTGTTGTTAATGCTGACAATTCACTTTATGACGAAAGCTACAACAGCGCAGAGCGTTGCTTCGATTTGATAACACAGGTTGTCGGCAGAAGCGGAAGACGTGACGGCAACGGCAAAGCTGTTATTCAAACAATTAATCCATATAATCAAACGTTAGAATATGCTGCCGATCAAGATTATAAGAGTTTTTATAATAATGAAATTGAACTAAGGCGGCTTTTAATATATCCGCCTTACTGTGATATTATTTCAGCTTCGTTTATAGGTGAAAATGAAAACAAGGTTGCTATGTGCGCTAAAAAGTTTTTTGAACTTTTAATTGAAGAAAATGAGAACTGTAAGCAAAAGATAATTGTTCTCGGACCAAGCGCAGCCAAAATTGCAAAACTAAATAATTGTTATAGATACAGATTATCCGTTAAATGTAAAAATTCAAAAAATATTCGCAATATGTTTAACGTTATTCAAAAGAATATCAGTAAAATTAAAGAATATAAGGATGTTTCGGTTTCTTTAGACCTTAACCCTTATGACTTGAATTAGGAGAATTATAATGGCTTTAAGAAATATAGTAAAGTTTGGAGATCCAATCTTAAATAAAACAAGCCGCAAAATTGAAAAATTTGACGACAGACTTGCAATTCTTATTGATGATATGCTTGAAACAATGTATCAAGCAAACGGTGTAGGGCTTGCTGCTGTTCAAGTTGGAATGTTGAAAAGAGTTGTTGTTATAGATATCGGTGACGGCCCAATAGAACTTGTAAACCCTGAAATCACTATGAGAGAAGGGGAGCAAAGAGAGTCTGAAGGATGCCTTTCGTTACCGGGTAAGTACGGAGTAACCGTTCGCCCAATGAAAGTACAAGTAAAGGCACAGGACAGAAACGGCAAATGGCAGGTATTTACCGGTGAAGGCTTAAAGGCTCGTGCTTTCTGCCATGAAATTGATCACCTTGACGGAATTTTATTCACTTCCCATGTCGTAGGCGAACTTGAAACACAGTAACGGAGATAATTATGAATGTAATTTTTATGGGCACACCGGATTTTGCTGTGCCTTGTTTAGAAAAATTAATTGAAAAGCATAATGTTATTGCAGTTTTTTCTCAACCGGATAAACCTGTAGGCAGAAAGCAAATCTTAACACCGCCGGCTGTAAAGAAATGTGCTAATGAACATAAAATCGACGTTTTTCAACCTAATTCGCTTAAAGATAATGATATTATTAAGCAAATTGAGGATATGAATGCTGATATTATTGTTGTTGTTGCGTATGGCAAGATTTTGCCTAAACGTGTACTTGAAGCTGCAAAATACGGATGTATCAATGTTCATGCTTCGCTTTTGCCTAAATATCGTGGTGCTGCACCTATTCAATGGTCTGTTATAAACGGCGACAAAGAAACAGGCGTTACGATAATGCAAATGGATGAAGGGCTTGATACCGGTGACATACTTCTTGTTAAAAAAACAAACATTGACGTTGATGAAACAAGCGAGGAGCTTTTTGACAGATTATCGCTTATCGGCGCAGATGCTTTGATTGAATCACTTGCAGATATTGAAAAAGGCAACATTAATCCCGTTTCACAATGTGAAAAAGGTAGCTCTTATGCTCAAAAAATTACCAAAGCTTTAAGCTCTATTGATTGGAATAAAACAGCATTTGAAGTTCACAATTTAGTAAGAGGGCTTCAAACGTGGCCTTGTGCTCAAACAACATTAAATAACAAAAATATCAAAATTCACAAAACTGTTTTATCTGACATTAAGGGCGGTAAAGCAGGAGAAATTATAGATAATAATAAAAAGCTTGTTGTCAGTTGCGGTGACGGAAGATGCGTTAAAATTCTTGAACTTCAACCTGACGGTAAGAAACGAATGGACACTAAATCGTTTTTGGCAGGAAACAATGTTACTGTCGGCACAATATTGGGAGAATGATATTTATGGGTAGTTATCTTGCTTATTATTTAACAGGATTTATTATGATTCCTGTTTTCATCTTTGCAACATATTGCCAAATTAAGGTTAAAACCTCTTTTTCAAAATATTCTAAAGTCAGAAACAGACGTGGTATGACGGGTGCTCAAGCTGCTTATGAACTTCTAATGAACAACGGTATCACAGACGTTAAAATCAAGAAAATTGCAGGCACACTTACCGATTACTATGACCCTAAGAATAAAGAAATTTGCCTTTCGCAGGACGTTTTTGATTCAACAAGCGTTGCCGCTGTCGGTGTTGCTTGCCATGAGGCGGGGCATGCTTGTCAACATGCACAAGGTTATTCTCCGCTTAAATTAAGAAATGCGGTTATTCCTATGACACGTATAGGTTCATATTTAGGTGTTCCGCTTGCAATTATTGGTATGTTTCTTTACAGTAACACACTTATTTATGCAGGTCTAATCCTATATTCCGCTGTTGCTTTATTTCAGCTTATAACTTTGCCTGTTGAATTTAATGCGTCCAAAAGAGCGCTTGAAACGATAGATAATTGCCATTATCTTGAGGGCGAGGAATATAACGGAGCTAAAAAAGTGCTTACTGCCGCTGCTTTAACCTATGTAGCCGCTTTAACATCTGCACTTGCAACATTATTGAGACTTTTTCTTATTATTAACAGAGGTAACAGAAATTGATTAAAAACCCACGTCTTATTGCTTTTGAAACTTTATATAGTATTTTTTATGATGGGTCATATTCGAATATTGCACTTGATAAAGCACTTTCGTCTATTGACAAAGATAAGGCGTTTATTTCTGCACTTGTTTACGGTGTGACCGAACGGAAAATTACACTTGATTATTTTATTGATAAGTATATAAACGGTAAAATTAAGCCTAAGGTACGTATTGCTCTATGGATTGGTGCCTATCAACTTTTATTTATGGAAAAAGTGCCAAGCTCAGCTGCAATTAACGAAAGCGTTAATCTTGCAAAGCAAGTCGGTCAGGACTATTATTCAAAGTTGATTAACGCTGTTTTACATAAGATTGATAATGACCGTAAAATTCCCGACGACTTGTCTGTCAAATACTCTGTGCCGCAAAATTTGATTAATATGTGGATTAAGCAGTATGGCGAGGACAAAGTAAAAGCTTTTTTACCGTGTATTAATGATAAACCTCCTTTATTTGCAATTGCAAATAAAAAATTTGTAAACAGTGACGAGCTTTTATATGAACTTGAATGCAGCAATGTTGTAGGAGAGGCATATGACGATTTTGTTATTATTGAAAACGGTGTAGATTTAACTAAAACAAAGGCATTTAAAAACGGGCTATTCTATATAGAGGATTTATCAAGTTATAATTGTGCCAAAGCATTAAATGCTAAGGAAAACGATATTGTTTTGGATATGTGCTCCGCTCCCGGCGGCAAGGCTTTTACGATTTCTCAGTCGATGAATAACAGCGGTAAACTCTATTGTTTTGATATGTATGAGCACCGCCTTAAGCTTATTAACGACGGCGCAAAAAGGCTTGATATCGTTAATATTTCGGCATCAGTTAATGATGCAACAAAATATAATGATAATATCCCAAAAGCGGACAAAATTCTTTGCGATGTTCCTTGCTCCGGCTTTGGTATAATCAGGAGAAAACCTGAAATAAGATATAAAGAACTTGATTCTGTTAAGGATTTGCCTCAAATTCAGTATTCTATTCTTGAAACGTCTTCTAAATATTTAAAATCAGGAGGAAATATTATTTATTCAACCTGCACTTTAAATAAAAAAGAAAACGAAAAGGTTGTAGCAAAATTTCTTGAAAGTAACAACAATTTTGAAATTTTAGAAGAAAAGACTGTATTTCCTACTCCTTTTGGCGGCGACGGCTTTTATTATGCATTAATGAGGAAAAATAATGATTGATATTAATTCCGTTACATACGAACAACTCAATAATGTGATTACTGATCTTGGTCAACCTGAATTCAGAACAAAGCAGATTTTTACATGGCTTCACAAAAACGGTGTTTCGTCTTTTGACGAAATGACAAATATCAGCAAATCTTTAAGAGAAAAGCTAAGTGAGAATTTTTATATTTCAACTTGTCAAATCGAAGATAAATATATATCTAAAATTGACGGCACCGTTAAATATCTTTTTAAACTATCGGACGGTGAATATATTGAATCCGTTATTATGAAGTATAAATACGGCTATACTATTTGTGTTTCTTCACAAGTAGGTTGCAAAATGGGTTGTACCTTTTGCGCCTCTACGCTTGCAGGATTTAAAAGAAATCTTACATCCGGTGAAATTGAAGCACAGCTTCACAGTGCTCAAAAGGATTTGAATATCAAAATTTCTCATATAGTTTTGATGGGAATAGGGGAGCCGCTTGACAATTTTGATAATGTTATTAATTTTTTGTATAATGTTAATAACGAAAACGGCTTGAATATAAGTATGCGCAATATTACTGTTTCCACCTGCGGAGTAGTACCGAGAATATATGAATTGATGAATTTAAATTTACAGCTTACACTTACTATATCTCTCCATGCTCCTAATGATGAAATAAGAAGCAACACTATGCCGATAAACAATAAATATAAAATTGACGAGCTTTTAGCCGCTTGCCGCAAATACGGCGAAAAAACGGGCAGACGTGTAAGCTTTGAATACACTCTGATAAAGGATGTAAACGACAGTAAAGAAAACGCCTTGGAGCTTGCAGCACGACTTAAAGGTATGAATGCACACGTTAATCTTATACCTGTTAACGATGTTAAAGAACGAGGAAATATTAAATCATCCAAGAAGGCAATTTTGAATTTTCAAAATATATTGAAAAAAAACGGGATAAATGCTACAATAAGACGTACTTTGGGCGCCGATATCAATGCGTCCTGCGGTCAATTACGACGTCTTAAAAACAGAGGTGAAAACTAATGAGAATAGTTGCTAAAACAGATAAAGGTCACGTAAGGGATTCAAACCAGGATGCGTATGCTGTCGGTGAATTTTCTGACGAGGTTGTTTGGGCTGTTGTTTGCGACGGTATGGGCGGTGCTGCCGGAGGTAATATTGCAAGCGCACTGGCTGTTAAGGTTATCAGCGATAAAATTAATGTGTCATATCGTGAACAAATGCGTGACAGTTCAATAAAAAATATGCTTGATTCTGCTTTGAATGCGGCTAATGTTGAAGTTTTTGATATGTCTGAAAGTAAACATGAGCTTAAAGGAATGGGTACTACCGTTGTTTGCGCTATTGTAAAAGACGGTCAAGCTTATATTGCTCATGCAGGCGACAGCAGGGCGTATATTCTCAAAAACGGAAAAATATTTCAGATTACAACTGACCACAGTATAGTTCAGGATTTACTCGACAAAGGCAAAATCACCTCTGAACAGGCATTAAATCATCCAAATAAAAATATTATCACAAGAGCGGTCGGCGTTGATAAAAATATAGAAATAGATTTTGACCAGATTGATTTAGATGACGATACAACCTTGTTGCTTTGTACCGACGGTTTATCTAATTATGTATCTGACAGTGAAATACTTGAACTTACAAGCGACAAAAAGCATTATGCTTTTGCAGACAGGCTTGTAAATAAAGCTAATGAAAACGGTGGCGGAGATAACATTACGGTAGTTGTAATTTCTAAATAACGGAGTTTATAAAATATGGATAATTATGTAGGAAAAAGACTTGACGGAAGATATGAAATACAGGAAATCGTCGGCGTTGGCGGTATGTCTGTTGTTTATAAAGCTTATGATAATGTTGACGACAGAATAGTTGCGGTTAAAATTTTAAAAGATGAATTTTTAACTAATGATGATTTTGTAAGACGTTTTAAAAACGAATCAAAGGCAATTGCACTTCTTTCCCACCCCAATATCGTAAAGGTTTATGATGTTAGTTTTGGGGAAAAGCTTCAATATATTGTTATGGAATATGTTGACGGTATTACTCTTAAGGAGTATATTCAAAAACAGGGTGCAATCACTTGGAATGACGCATTGTTTTTCACAACCCAAATATTAAAAGCGTTACAGCACGCTCACGATAAGGGTATTGTTCACAGAGATATTAAACCGCAAAATATAATTCTATTACCAAACGGGAATATTAAAGTTGCGGATTTCGGTATAGCTCGTTTTTCAAGAAGCGAAACGAGAACGCTTACGGATACTGCTATCGGTTCTGTTCATTATATCAGTCCGGAACAGGCTAAAGGTGAATTTACTGATGAAAAGGCCGACATTTATTCCGTAGGTGTAGTTTTGTATGAAATGCTTGCCGGCAAAGTTCCTTTTGAAGCTGAAAGTGCAGTAAGTGTTGCTCTTATGCAACTTCAAAGCAATGCTAAAAGGCTCACCGAAATTAATCCTGATATTCCGCTCGGTCTTGAGCAAATTTGTATTCATGCAATGCAAAAAGACCCTAAGGACAGATATCAGTCTGCGACCGAGATGCTTATTGACGTTGAAGAAGTTATAAAAAATCCCAAAACAGTTTTTGACTATTCGTATTTTGTTGACAAATCACCTACTAAATACGTTGGCAAAACCGATAAAATAACAAGCGAAACACCTGTTATTAAGGAAAAGGAAGAAATCGCCCCTAACACCGATGAGGACGAAGACGTTTATTATGACCCTGACCATAAAAAGAAGGTTATAACCGCTGTATTGATTGGAATTATCGTTTTGGTAACAGCCGCTGTACTTTTAGTAATGGCAATAACAGGCTCGTTTAAAACAAATACAAATAAGCTTGATAATTTCGTCGGCTTTTCTTATGATGAATTAATCAGTTCTAATAAATATGACTATGAATTTGTACTTGAGCAAAAGAAAACAGATGAAGTAGAGCCGGGTATTGTTATGGAGCAATCACCTGAAGCAGGCACTAAAGTTATTTCAGGTTCTCAGGTTAAACTTGTTGTATCTGCTTCTATGGATGATATCAATGTTCCTAATATCTACAATCTTAATGAAGAAAAGGCAAAAAAAGCCCTTTCTAACGAAGGTTTGGTTAATTATAAATTTACAACTATTTCAAGTGAAACGGTTGAAGAAGGACTTGTTGTTTATACCGAACCTAAAGCCGGCACTGTTGTATCCGCTGATACTCAAATTGTTGTTTTCGTAAGTTCAGGCCCTACAACTAAAGAGGTTATCAATATAGAAGTACCTGACGTGACAGGTCTTAAGCAAGAGGGCGCAAGAGCGTTCCTTGAAAAAATGGGCTTTAGCACCAATAATATTACTTTTGTTACTCAAGACGATTTAAGACCTAAAGGAACCGTTATTTCTCAATCACCGGCTGCCGGTTCAACCGCAACAGCAGAAGATAAGATTAAAATTGTTATTTCTTCAGGAGTAACAACCACAACCACCAAAGCGGCTGCGAAAATTTCTCTTTCTGTTACTCTTCCAAAGGTAGTTGATGATTCAGGAGAATATGTTAAAGACTCACTTGAAATCACTCTTGACGGCGAAACGTACCTTAATCAGGCAGTAACGCTTAACGGCAGTAAAGCAAGCGTAAGCATTACTCTTGAAGGCGATGAAGACGCTAATATTAAGGCTTCTTTAACAGACACGGGAGCTGTTGAAACAAAGGTCGTAAGTCCTAAAAACAGTAAAAATCTTAAGGTTGATTTCAGCGGCTTTTCTAATGAAAAAACTTCTCATTCTCAGACTGCCGCAGCAACAAACGCAAACGGAGCTCAATAATATGAAGCTTAATGGTCTAATTGTTAAAGGAATCGGCGGTTTCTACTATGTGGAAACCGCTGATGATTTATATGAATGTAAAGCTCGTGGTGTTTTTCGTAAAAAAAGAATAACTCCGTTAGTCGGCGACAAAGTAAGCATAAGCGTTAATACAAATGCCGAAAACACTATTGATGATATATTTGAAAGAAAGAACTCACTTGTTCGTCCGCCTCTTGCAAATATTGATACTCTTTTTATTGTTTCTTCAATTGTTGACCCTCAAATTAACACCGTTGTTCTTGATAGGCTTATTGCCATTGCCGAATATAAAGACATTGAGCCGATTATTGTTTTTACAAAAACCGACTTGGAAAATGCCTATGATAAATATGTTGATATTTATACTAAAGCAGGTTTTAAAACAATTATCTGCAATAATAAAAACGGCTTAGGAGCCGACGAGGTTAAGGAAATGCTTAAGGGTAAAATTTGCGCCTTTGCAGGAAATACAGGTGTCGGCAAATCCTCACTTTTAAATAATATTGATTCATCGTTAGAACTTGCGACCGGTGAAACAAGCAAAAAACTCGGCAGGGGAAAGCATACTACACGGCATTGCGAACTTTTTAAATGCAGTGGAGGTTATATAGCTGACACTCCTGGATTTTCTTCGCTTGATATTGAAAGATGTGAGAAAATTATGAAGGACGAGTTGCCGCATTGTTTCAGAGAGTTTTCGGATTATATTTATAATTGTAAATTCTTGAATAATTGTTCTCACATAAGCGATAAGGGTTGTGCCGTAAGGCAGGCTGTTGAAAACGGATTAATAAGCAAAAGCAGATATAACAGCTACGTGCAAATGTATAATGAGGTAAAAGATATAAAAGAATGGGAAAAGAAATAAAAAAGTGCTTGATTATTACAGGTGCGCCTGAAGACGATATTGATTATTATAAGCAATATATCGACGGAAGATTTATCATCGGCGCTGACAGCGGATATCAAAAATGTGTTAAATTAAATATCAAACCAAATTTAATTATCGGCGATTTTGATTCCTCAACGAAGCCTGATACGGATATTGAAACTATTGTCCTTCCGGTAAGAAAGGATGATACCGATACATTATCTGCTGTTAAAGAAGCAATTAAGCGTGGCTATAATGATATAATTATTTTAGGCGGTATAGGCAACAGATTTGACCATACTTATAACAATGTTTTAGTGCTTAATTTTTGCTTCGACAGAAATATAAAAGCCGTATTGATAAATAAGCATAATAAAATTGAAATTATTGAAAAGTCATATTCTTTTAAAAAAGACAATTACCCATATTTCTCTATGTATCCGCTGTTTGATGCGTGCATCGGTTTAACAACAAGAGGGACGCAATATGATTTAACAGATTTTACAATACCTGTAGATTGCTTGTATACGCAAAGCAATTCATTTAAAGATGATGTTGTAACAATTAATTATAAATCAGGAAAACTTTTGTTGATTTTAAGTAACGATTAGTAAGCTTTTGAATAGAATATAGTAAATACAGCAAAAGAGGTGTTTACTATATGAAAAAAATGTGCAGACGGGATTATTTGTGGATAGCTTTCGGTGTTGGCTGTGTCATTGCTTGCTGCTGTCCTACTGTTTGGATAACAAGAATACTTGCGATTGTAGTAATCATTCTCGGAATAATGTGCTGTAGAAGGTAGGGGTATTTTTATGAAAGTTGTGCTTATTAAAAGTCCTAAATTTTTAGCGCCTATTCTTAGGCTGATGTTTAAAATAGATAAAGTGAAAAGTGAAACATAATTCAGCACGCCAAATCGGCGTGCTTTTTTAGTGAAAATATTTAGACTTATAATTGATTAATTACATATTATGTGATAAAATAATCTTAATAATGTTTATTGGTGATAGTATGACTGAAATCGAGAAAAAAATTAAAGAATTAAGAAAAACAATAAGATATCATTCTGACAGATATTATAATGATGACGCACCGGAAATTGAAGATTACGAATATGATATGATGATGCGTGATTTAAAAAAGCTTGAAGAAAAATATCCTCAATATGATACACCCGATTCACCCACTAAGAAGGTAGGCGGCAAAGCGGACAATTCCTTTGCAAGTGTTGAACATACTGTTAGGATGGAAAGTCTGCAGGACGCTTTTTCAAAGGACGAGCTTAGAGAATTTGATAACCGAGTCAGGGAAAGCGTTAAAAACGTAAACTACGTTGTTGAGCCTAAAATCGACGGATTGTCAGTAAGCCTTGAATACCGTGATGGTGTATTTTTCAGAGGCTCTACACGAGGCAACGGTGACGTAGGCGAGGATGTAAGCGGAAATTTGAGAGTTATTCATAATATTCCTTTAAAGCTTAATAAACCGATACCTTATATTGAGGTTAGAGGAGAAGTTTATATGCCTAAAAAAAGCTTTGACAAGGTTGTGGACAGGCAGCTTCTCAGAGGCGAAAAGCCCTTTAAAAACCCACGTAATGCCGCCGCCGGTTCTTTAAGGCAAAAAGACAGCAGCGTTGCCGCAACACGTGGTCTTGATATATTTGTATTTAACATTCAACAAATAGAAGGTGCACAGCTTACATCTCATAAGCAGTCAATTGATTTTATCAAAGAACTCGGATTTCATACTATTCCGACATATAAAAAGGTTGACAACATTGAAGATGCTATTTCTGAAATTGACAGAATAGGTGAAGCGAGAGGTTCACTTGAATATGACATAGACGGGGCAGTTATTAAGGTTGATGATTTTTCACAAAGACAACAGCTCGGCTCTACCGCAAAATATCCTAAATGGGCGATTGCTTTTAAATATCCGCCGGAAGAAAAACAAACAGTATTAAGAGATATTGAAATAGCAGTCGGCAGAACAGGTGTTTTAACACCGACCGCTATTCTTGACAGCGTTCATCTTGCCGGTACAACAGTCAGCAGAGCCACACTTCATAATCAGGATTTTATTAACGAAAAAGGTATAGGCATAGGCGATATTGTAACAGTTCGTAAAGCCGGCGATATTATACCCGAAGTTTTATGCGTTAATGAGCATAATGCTAAAAATGTGTTCAAATTTCCAGAGGTTTGTCCATCTTGCGGTGAAAGCGTTTACCGTGATGAGGATGAAGCTGCAATCAGATGCATTAATCCCGAATGTCCGGCACAACTTTTAAGAAACCTTATTCACTTCTGTTCAAGAGATGCTATGGACATTGAAGGCTTGGGTCCTGCAATTATCGAAACTTTTGTAAACGTGGGTATGATTAATAAAACTTATGATATTTATAATCTTGACCCTGATAAAATCGCAAGCCTTGAGGGATTTAAGCAAACAAGTGCAAAAAATATAATTAATTCGGTTAATAATTCAAAAAAGAATGATTTGTCAAAACTTATATTTGCTTTAGGTATTCGTCATATCGGCGCTAAAGCAGGCAAACTTTTGGCTGACCATTTTAAAAATATTGATGCTATTATGAATGCAAGCGTTGATGATATTCTTGAAATTGACGGCTTCGGTGTTGTTATGGCACAAAGTGTTGTTGAATTCTTTGAAAGCGACTCATCAAAAGAACTTATTGAAAAGCTAAAAGAAGTCGGAGTGAATATGATTTCCACAAATGTTATTAAAGACAACAGATTTGAGGGTATGACATTTGTATTGACAGGTACACTTCCTACATTAAAGCGCTCTGAGGCATCAAGTATTATTGAGTCATTCGGCGGTAAAGCTTCATCTTCGGTTTCTAAGAAAACAACTTATGTATTAGCCGGCGAGGAAGCAGGCTCAAAGCTTGATAAAGCAAATAGCCTTGGAGTTGAAGTTATAAACGAAGAACAGTTTAAGGAAATGATTAAATGAGAGAAGTAAGAAAAAAGCAAAAAAATTTTTATAAGTTTTTAAAAAGTCTTGTAATATTCAGTGTAGTATTTATTTTTATTTATATCGGTGCGCAGCCGTATGTAAAGTCGTTTAACGAAACGCTTGCTGTTGCCGTAAACTACGCTTGCGATATATTGGTTATTATCAATCTTGTTGTTATATTTCTATATTATTCAAAGTATGGAAAAGTTGAATCGTTTCTTAAGGATATTGAAAATGAACTTGAAGACGCAGGTTATTATATTAATTCTCGTGATAAAGAAAGCATTGAACAAAGATGCGTGACGATTTCAAACGATTTAGAAAAAAACGGATATAAAATGAATAAACTTGTTGAAGTTAAGGATTTTTCATTTGACACAAGAGCAATTAAAGGCAATAATTATTTTTATATTGTCAACATTGAAAAAGTAGATAAAAATGACATTTTGGCTTATCTTGATGAAATGATTTATGATTTAACTTCAAATCTTTTTAGAAGAAAAGGCAACGGCGTGCTTTGCTTTATTACAGATACTGCTTGTGATGACGCAATTGAAATCAGCAAAATGATTACGCCGCTCGGAAGAAAAGGTCAAATGAAAATCGCACTTGCGATTGACGAAACCGACACAGGCAATGTTTACTTCCAAGGAAGAGAAGAAAATAAAAACAAAACTCAGATTGCAAATTTTGTAATGAACTGCGAAATGCCTGTTAAGGACAAATTTATACATAAAGAAAAGTTGCCTTATCAAAAGGAACTTGAAAAAAAGGCAGAAAAATTCACGTTAAAGGATTTTAATAACGGAAATTTCTATATTCATTAATAGGAGATGAAATACTATGAATGATAAAGCAAAAAAATATTTCGATTCATTAAAAGGTAAAAAGGTTGCTTTTGTAGGTATGGGCGTTGCTAACATTCCGTGTGCTGAGTTTTTTGCAAAGCTTGGAATTGATGTTTACGCTTGTGACAAAAGAGATAAGGACTATATAGGCAAGGATATTTGTGATAAGCTTGAAAAGCTTGGTGTTAATTTTTCGTTAGGAGAAAATTATCTTGATGTTTTGCCGAAAATGGACCTTGTTTTTCGTTCTCACGGTATTTTGCCTTTTCAAAATCCTTGGATAGGAGAGTGCATTGAAAGAGGGCAAAGGGTAACAACGGAAATGGAAGTTTTCTTTAAACTTTGCCCGTCTAAAATTATTGCCGTTACAGGCTCTAACGGTAAGACAACAACAACAACACTTATTTCTAAATTCCTTGAAGCACAGGGCAAAAAAGTATATTTAGGCGGTAATATCGGCAAGGCACTTATGCCTGAACTTGAAACTATCACCGAAAACGATATTGCGGTTGTTGAGCTTTCATCATTTCAGCTTTTAACTATGGGTAATATGAAAAACACTCCCGATGTTGCAGTTGTTACTAATATTGAATGTACTCACCAAGACCATCACGTAAACCTTGATGAATATGTTGATGCAAAGAGAAATATTTTAATCTATCAAAACAGCAATTGCCGTACAGTTTTAAATGCTGATTGCGATTATTCAATCGGTAACAGAGTTTACCACGATATGAGATATGATGTCAGGGGCAAGCTTGCCGAATTTTCAATCAAGCATAAGGTCGAAAACGGCTGTTATATGAATGATAAGGGCGAAATTATTTATAACGACAATGGCAACGAAACCTTTATTATGAATAGTTGCGATATTGCAATTCCGGGTACTCATAATATTGAAAATTATTGTACTGCAATTTCAGCCACTTGGGGTCTTGTTGATATTTCTGTTTACGGCAAAATTGCAAAAACCTTTGGCGGAGTAGAACACAGAATTGAATTTGTGAGAGAATTTGACGGTGTTAAATATTATAATGACTCAATCGCAACTTCTCCTTCACGTGTTATCAGCGGCTTAAGGGCGTTCAATAAGAAAATTATTGTTATTATGGGTGGCTCTGATAAGGGTAATGATATGAGCGAAATGGTGCCCGACATATTAAAGTATGTTAAAGTTCTTGTATTAAACGGCGCAACTGCCGACAAGATTTATGATACCGTTACTTCGTTTGACGGATATAATGAGTCAGGACTTAAAATAATTAAAACAGATGTTCTTGAAAATGCTCTTATTGAAGCAAAAAATGCAGCTCAAAAGGGTGATGTCGTTTCACTTTGCCCTGCTTGCCCGGCATTTGACCAATTTAAAACATTTGAATACAGAGGCAGAAAATTTAAAGAACTTGTAAATGGATTTGAGGATTAATGGATAATACAGTTGAATTATTAAAAAAATTAACGTCAACAGTCGGCGTATCGGGTGAAGAAGAAAATATAGTTACTCTTTTAAAGGATATACTCAAAAAGTACGGTAATGTAAGTGTTGATTCAATGAACAATGTTTATTGTACCTTTGGGCAAGGCTATCATTTTTTACTTGATGCTCATCTTGATGAGATTGGTATGATTGTTACCGATATCACTGACGACGGATTTATTAAAGTAAATCGTTGCGGCGGAATTGACAGAAGAATGCTTTTGGGTTACGAGGTCTCCGTTTGGGGAAAGGAAGAGGTTAAAGGTATAATTTCAACCTTACCGCCTCATTTGCAAAATGCAGATGATGAAAAGAAAGTTCCCGAATTTAAAGATATTTCAATTGACGTCGGAATGAGTAAAGATAAAATTAAAAAAATTGTATCTCTCGGAGATAAGTTTACATTTAAGCGTAATTTCACTCCGCTTTTAAACAGTCAATTGTCTGCCTCCTGCCTTGATGACAGAGCAGGTATTGCTTCGATTTTATTATGTCTTGACCGGCTTAAAAACCTCCCTTGTAAAGTAACCGTTATGTTTTCTTCTCAGGAGGAGCTTGGTACAAGAGGCGCTAAAATCGGCGCTTTTTCAAAGGGTGTTGATGAATTTATTTGCGTTGACGTTTCGTTTGCTTACACTCCTAATTGCGACAAGGCAGATTGCAGAGAAATAGGCAAGGGTGCAATGATTGGTTTTTCTCCTATTCTTGATAAGAATATTTCAAAAAAGCTCGTTAATATTGCAAAGAAAAATAATATACCGTATCAATGCGAAATTATGTCAGGCAGTACGGGAACAAATGCCGACGTAATCTCTCTTTGCGAGAGCGGTATAAAGGGCGCTCTTATATCAATTCCCGAAAAATATATGCACCAGCCCTGTGAGGTTGTTGACGTTAATGATATTGAAAGCGTGAGCAATTTAATTTACGCTTATATCAGTGAAAAGGCAGGTGAGCCGAATGCTTAAAGATTTATGCTTATTAAACGGCACATCGGGTGATGAGAGTGCTGTAAGGGATTATATAATCTCTAAAATAAAAGATAATTGTGAATATAAGGTTGACGCATTAGGCTCAATTATTGCATTTAAAAAGGGCAAAAAAATAACAAATAAAAAGTTAATGATTTGCGCTCATATGGACGAAGTCGGTTTTATTATTACCGATATTACAGATGACGGATATTTGAAATTTGCACCCGTTGGCGGTATTGATGCGAGAATTGTTGCTGACAGAAAAGTGACGATTAATAATATTAACGGCGTAATAGGATTAAAACCTATTCATCTACTTTCATCTGATGAAAAAGAAAAGGCAGTAAGCTTCAAAAATCTTTTTATAGATATCGGTGCAAAGGATAAGTCGGATGCCGAAAAATTTGTTTCTTTGGGCGACTTTGTGTATTTTTCGAGTAATTATTATGAATTTGGAGAAGGCTTTATTAAGGCAAAAGCACTTGACGATAGAATCGGCTGTATGCTTATGATTGAGCTAATTAACAGCGCTCTTGAATATGACACATATTTTTGCTTTAACGTTCAGGAAGAAGTTGGCTTAAGAGGCTCGAAATGTACCTCCTTTGATATTCAACCCGATATTTCTGTAATTTTGGAGTCAACAACTGCAGCTGATTTATGCGGCGTTACCGGCGGGGATCGGGTTTGCGTTTTGGGTGACGGTCCTGTTATATCGTTTATGGACGGCAGAACTGTTTACGATAAGACTTTATATAATCTTGCGCGAAAGACAGCAGATGATAATAATATCCCTGCACAGACAAAAACTGCAATTGCCGGCGGAAATGATGCAGGTTCAATTCAAACAAGCGGTAAGGGAAGCAAAGTTATTGCAATATCGCTTCCTAGCAGATATATTCACTCCTCATCAAGCGTTGTAAAGAGTGAGGATATCGAAAATACAAGAAAGCTGTTAAATAAATTATTACCTAAGCTATATGATTAAATTAATTGATAATCCCGACGAATTTGATACTTTTAATAAGGACGATATATTTTTTATCCGCATTATGTCCTTGTTGAAAGCATATTCAACTGAATATAACTTTGCGCTTTTTTACAAGCAAATTGATGAAAGCGAAAATATAACGGCAATAATTTCTCGCCTTGATAATGATTATACCGTTTGCCATAATGATAACTTCAATCAAAAAGAACTTGACGATTTTTTCAAAACGCTTGGATTTAATTCAATCCTATGCGATGAAGATTTAAAGTTGTCTTTTTCCTATGATTACGGAATAACAATGGCAACAAATAAAAAGATTGAAAAAACTATAAATTATGCCGAGATTGATGAATACCCAAAACTTATGGATTTATTTAATTTGGAGGATTATTCGTCAGCTGATTTTGAAAGTTGGTATGTTGACGTAAGCCACAGAATCAGGCACGGTGCGGCAAAGGCCGTAACACTGAATATTAATGGCGAAATAATTTCAAGTGGCATATTTTCGTCGATTTATAATAATGACGCAATATTGACTGCTGTGTCCACTCAATCTGAATTTAGACGAATGGGGTATGCAAGTGCTCTTGTCAGCGCAATGGTTTGCGATATAAAGGGCAAGGTATATTTGATGCGTGACAAGAATAAAAACGAAGAGTTTTACAAAAAACTCGGATTTGAAAATATCGGCTATTGGAGAATGTATAAATGAACGAATTTTTTAAAATTGATAAAAGAATAACGGATGCTTCTGATAATGCGTTAAAACTTTGCAAAAAACAATTTGAATATATTGACGAAATAACAGAATATAATCAGCAAAAGGTGCAAAAGGCCTTTATCGATAACAGAATTTCAGAAAGCCATTTTTGTACAAGTACAGGCTATGGCTACGGCGATATCGGTCGAGAAGCTCTCGATAAGGTATGGGCACAGGTTTTAGGTGCTGAGTCAGCTTTAGTTCGCCACAACTTCACTTGCGGCACACACACTTTAGCAACTGCACTTTTCGGTGTCCTCAGACCGGGAGACACAATGCTTTGCGTTTCAGGCACACCGTATGACACTATTCACAATGTTATCGGAATCAGCGGTGAAGGAATGGGTTCGCTTAAGGATTTCGGAATTAAATATCAAGAAGTGGCACTTAAAAACGAACGCCTTGACTATGAGGCAATAGAACACGCAGTTAACGAAAACACCACAATGGTTTATATTCAAAGAAGCAGAGGCTATGAACTCAGACCAAGCCTTTCTGTTGACGAGATTGGTAAGGTCTGCGAAATTGCCAAGAAAAGAAATCCTAATGTAATTGTAATGGTTGATAACTGCTATGGTGAATTTGTAGAAAAAAGTGAACCGACACAGGTTGGCGCTGATTTAATCGCAGGTTCTATGATTAAAAATGCAGGCGGAGGAATTGCAACTACAGGCGGATATATCGCCGGCAGGAAAGACCTTGTTGAAAAATGTGCTTACAGGCTCACAACACCGGGACTTGGCAGTGAGGTTGGCGCAACAATCGGTATGAACAGGCAACTTTATATGGGTTTGTTTTTTGCCCCTCATACAGTCGGTGAGGCACTTAAGAGCGCAGTTTACATATCGGCATTATATGAAAGCTTCGGATATGATGTAACTCCTCGCTATAATGAAATCAGGCACGATATTGTTCAATCCTTGGGGCTTGAAAACGCTGAAAGCCTTGTTGCTTTTTGCCAGGGGATTCAAAGCGGCAGCCCTATCGACAGTTATCTTTTACCTGAGCCTTGGGATATGCCGGGATATGACAGCAAGGTGGTTATGGCGGCAGGCGCATTTACTCTTGGTTCATCAATTGAACTTTCTGCAGATGCACCAATCAGAGAACCGTATTATGCATGGATTCAAGGTGGCTTAAATTTTCACAGTGCCAAGCTTTGCGCACTCTTAGCCGCACAACAAATGGAAGATAAAGGACTTTTAAAATGAGTGAATATAATTTCAAAGGAATAAAGCCTGAAAGTATTGAGCTTCTTTGCTTAAACAGATTTAACGACTCTAAGGAATTTTATGAAGAACATAAGCTTGAACTCAAAGAAGGAATAACTGTTCCTATGAGACAAATTGTTCTCGATTTAAGCGGCTTAATGTATGATATTGACGATAAAATGCTTACTGACCCTGTAAGGAGCGTTTCAAGAATATACAGAGACACACGTGGCAACAGAAGTAAGATAAAATACAGAGAAAATATGTGGCTAATGCTTAGAAGATATAAAAAAGAATACCCCTCAGCTCCGTTTTTCTACTTTGAATTTTATCCTAACAGTTTTGGATACGGCTTGGCTTTTTGGACGTGGAAACAATCGGCATTTAAAGAAGTTCATAATCTCATTATGGATCATCCGGGCAGGTGGTTAGATGCTGTTGACGCATGCAAGCAGGCAGGTTTAACTTATAATGCAAGAGATAACTATAAAAAAGATATGTATCCGGATGCACCGAAAGAGATAAAACCGTATTTGAGCGCAAAAAATATGGAATTTAGCTATAGTTCGTTTGATATGAACAGGATTAATTCTCCATCTCTTATTGACGAATTAAAGCTTGCATTTGATTTAGCAAGACCAATGTACTCTTTTTGGGCCGACGCTTATGATAATATGCTTGATAAAGGCATAATTAAACCGGAAGACGCTATAAGATAATAGGTGATTTTTTGTTAAGATTTGTATTTGGCAGAAGTGGCTGCGGGAAAAGCAGTTTTGTTTTTAATGAAATAAAAAAGCTTGTAGAAAGCGGAGAGAATAATATAATACTCTTAACTCCGGAGCAATATTCTCTTGTTGCAGAACGCAGACTTTTAATGGATTTAGGCGAGGATATGGTCAACTGTGTTGACAACTCGTCTTTTTCTCGTATTTCAAACGATGTAAAAAAGAAATACGGATGTGATACTTTGCCTGCTCTATCCAAAGGAGGCAAGGTTATATTAATGTGCAAAGCTATCGATAACTGCAAAGATAAATTTCAGCTTTTCAATAAAAAACTCGATTCGCTGAACTTTGTTTCATCAATGATTGAGATTTACGATGAAATGAAATCTTGTAATCTTGATTCTTTTCAAATTAATGAATTGTCTAAAAATATCGAAAACGATGTTTTATTTAAGAAATTAAGTGATATTTCACTTGTTATGAGCAGTTTTGAAGAACTTATTAACGGCAAATTTAACGATTCTTCAAATGAACTTAACAGAATTTATAATCAAATTTTTGATAAAAATTATTTTAAGGATAAATATATTTTTATTGACGGATTTAATGGCTTTGTTGCACAAGAATATAAACTTCTTGAATTAATAATAAGCGAATCAAAATGCGTAACAATTACTCTTTGCAGTGACTCGTATGACAACGGAGATAATTTTAATCTTTTCGCCTATGTAAACAATTCAGCTAAAATCATAAAAAAAATTGCCGATAAATCAAATGTTAAAACCGAAATCGTTAAATTAGAAAATAATTTTAGATTCAATAATGATGAATTAAAAGCTGTTGAAAGTCACTTTTTTGAAAATTGTGACCGTATTCTTGATTCTAATGAAAATATACATATTTATGCATCTAAAAATATATCTGACGAATGTGATTATGTATCAAGAGAAATTAAATCACTGTTGAGAAATGGATATAAAGCATCTGAAATTGCGGTTATAACACGTGACTTAAATAAATATTTAAGTGAACTTGAATATAGTTTTACAAAATATGAGGTGCCTTATTTTAAAGATGAAAGGCAGCCGATTAATTCTCAGTCGCTTGTGGTAATGATAGAATTTATGCTTAGATGTATCAATTTTTCATTCAAAAGCGACGACGTTCTGAGCCTTGCCAAAACAGGACTTACCGACATTTCAGATGAGGATATAAACGATATCGAAAATTACGTTTTTCTTTGGAATATCAATGGCTTAAAATGGACAAAACCGTTTAATAATTCAACTAAGGGTTTTGTAAATGAATTAGACGAAAGCGATAAAAAAGCGCTTGATAAAATTAATGTAACAAGAGAAAAACTTATTAAACCGCTTATTGCTTTTAAGTCCGCCGCCAAAAGCAAGGATTCAAGAGAAATAAGCGAAGCAATTTATAATACTTTAATTTCATATAAAGCTGACAAAAAAATTAAAGAATACGCTATAGAACTTGATAAAAACGGCTTTTATACTCTTGCGAACGAACAGGGAAGGGTATGGGAGCTTATAATGAATATTTTAAATCAGCTCGCAACAACTCTTGGCGAAACCGATTTAAAAACCTACGCTCAAATGTTTTCCCTCATCATTTCAAGTGAAGATTTGGGTAGTGTGCCAAGCGGAATTGACAATGTTCAAATAGGTCAGGCTGACAGAATTAGAACAGATAATCCTAAAGCTGTATTTGTTTTGGGTGCTAACGAAGGTGAATTTCCGCAGGCAGTAAACGGCGGCGGTCTATTATCCGAGTCTGAACGCAGAATTATGCTTGATAATGATTTTAAACTTTATTCATATGGCGAAATTATTAATCTTCAGGAAAGATATTTTGCATATATGGCATGCTCTTGCGCAAGTGATAAGCTTTATATTTCTTATCTTAAAGGAAACGGCAAGGACTATTCGCCGTCAGAAATTGTAACTGATATAGAGCAAAAATATAAAGCTTTTAAAGAATATGATTTTTCTTATTTTAAAGATATTGACCTCGTTGAAACCGATAAAAACGCATTTGAACTTATGAGTGAAAGATTTTATGAAAATACACCTTTTTACTCATCACTCAAAGAATATTTTAAAAATGACAGCAGATATTCGTCGATTGAATATATTGCCCAAAACAAACCTTTGATTATTAAGGATAAAAAGAAAGCAAAAGAACTTTTTGGAAAGGATATGTATATCTCAGCCTCAAGAATTGAAGATTTTTATAACTGCCCGTTCAGATATTTTTGCAAATTCGGTCTTTCGGCTAAGAAAAGAACAAAGGCTGAGATTGACCCGATGCAACGTGGCACTCTTATACACTTCGTTCTTGAAATGATTTTATCAGATGTCGGAACCAAGAAATTATCAACTCTTGATTACGCTCAAATTAAAGAACTTGTTGATAAATACATAAATAAATATTTTGAAGATAAAATGTCATTAATTAAAGGTCAAAACAAGCATTTTGATTATAATTTTAAAAGATTATCAAAACTTGTTTATGATGTTGTTATGCATTTGTCAAACGAATTTAAAAATTGTGATTTTGAGGCTAAAGCCTTTGAATTGTCAATAGATAAGGACGGAGAAGTTAAACCGCAAGCATTGCCCCTTGAAAGCGGAGGAAGTATTCAAATAAGAGGTTCTATTGACCGTGTAGACGTTTATGATTTTAACGGCGAAAAATATGTAAGGGTTATTGATTATAAGTCAGGAGTTAAGAAATTTAAACTTTCAGATATTTTAGATGGTCTTAATTTGCAAATGTTTGTTTATCTTTTTGCTCTTTGCGATGACAAAAATGCTGCGCTTAACGGTGTTCCTGCAGGCGTTCTTTATATGCACGCTGCAAGAAACATACTCAATTTCAATTCGCCGATTGAGGCAAAAAATAATTTAGAAAACAAAAAAGAATCAAGATTTAAAATGAACGGTATTGTGCTTTCTGATAATGATAATGCGATTGCAAAGGCGATGGAACATGAACTTGAAGGTAAATATATTCCTGTCAGTGCAAGTACAAAGGGCGTAAAAGGCGATTTGATAACGCTTGAACAGCTTGGATTACTCCATAAAAAAATAAATTCACTTGTTAAAAAAATGGGAAATGAACTTCAAAACGGAGTAATTGAGCGTGCACCTATAAAAAATTCGACGCATTTAAACACCTGCGATTATTGTGACTATAGTGATATTTGCGCCAATACTAAAGCGATTTATAATAAAATCGGAGCAAATTTGAAAGATGAACAAGTTATTGAGAGCTTGCACAAGGAGTTTGAAAACGATGCCGGAATGGACAACACAACAGAATGATGCTATTAATGCAAGAGGCAGAAATATTCTTGTCAGCGCTGCCGCAGGCTCTGGCAAAACTGCTGTTCTTGTTGAAAGGGTAATCAAAAAAATAACTGATAATGAAAATCCTGTTGATATTGATAAGCTGCTTATTGTTACGTTTACCAACAATGCTGCCGCTGAAATGAAATCAAGAATTACTAAGTCTTTAAAAGATATTTTGAGAAACGAGCCTTTTAATAAAAATGCATTAAGGCAACTTAATTTAATGAGCAATGCGCAAATTTGCACTATTGACTCATTTTGCATAAGACTTGTCAGAGAAAATTTTTTCGAACTTGGTATTAATCAAGATTTTACAAATTTGGACGAAAATGAATCAAGCCTACTTGAAGATAACATAATAAATGACATTATCGACGAACATTTTGAAGTAAACGACGATTTATTAATTAAGGTTTTGGAACATTTTAATAAGCCTGACAGCGAAAAGCCATTTATAAATGTTATTAAAAGGATAAGGAGATTTATTTACGCTCAGCCTTTCCCATATCGCTGGGCATATAATATGGCGGAGCTTTACAATCCTGAAATACCGTTTGAAAATACAGTTTGGTATAAATACGTTATTGATGAGGCAAATTATCTTATTTCGCTTGCCAAGCAAAGTGTTAATGACAATTTTAATTTGCTTAAAGAAATCAATGATGAAAAATTATATCAAAGCTTTGAAGCAACATTTCAAGATGATGCTAAAATAATTGATACTTTTAGCGAAAAAATAAACTCTTCTTGGGATGATACGGTTGAATTAGGGATTCCTAAGCTATCAACATTGCCGAGAACAACTAAACTTGACAAATATATTGCAAACCTTATTAAAGCAAACAGAGAGGCTTATAAGGGTATTTTGACAAAAAAAATACCGCCGCTTTTTATTTGCTCATCAGAAGAATATAAAAATAATCTCAAACAGCTTTATTCTATTATGATTAAGCTTATTGATATCGTTAAAGAGGTTGACAAGCGCTTAATGGAGGAAAAAAATGAAAGAAATTCATATACTTTTTCCGACACAGAGCATTTTGCCATTAATCTTTTATTTAGTATTGATGGGGATAAAATCGTTAAAAAAGACCTTGCTAATAGGCTTTCAGACGAGTTTGAAGAAATACTTGTAGATGAATATCAGGATACAAATGAAGCACAGGATTTGCTGTTTACATATCTATCAAACGGTCATAATTTGTTTACCGTAGGTGATATAAAGCAAAGCATTTATCGCTTTAGGCTTGCAATGCCTAATATTTTTAATGATAAAAGAAAAAGCTATGCGCTTTATGATGAAAAAGACAGTAATATAAGTTCTAAAATCATTTTAGATAAGAATTTCAGGAGTTCAAAGGGTATTTGTGACTATGTAAACTTTGTTTTCTCTCATCTTATGAGTGAAAAAGTCGGCGAAATTAATTATGATAAGCAGGATTGGCTTAATTACGGCGCAAAATACGAGAAAAATGAAGCTGTTTGTGCTCAAATCAATATAATTGATAAGGTAAAAGGCGAGGAGACAAATAAGCTTGAGGCGTTGCAAATTGCTAAGCTTATAAGGGAAAAGGTTGAAAATAAAGAGCAAATTAAGGATGGAGACACATATAGAAATATAAGATACAGCGACTTTGCAGTTCTTTTCAGAAAAATGAAAAATATTGTCGAGGATTATGTGGAAGTATTTACAGATATGGCAATACCTGTTGTATGCGACAATTCAAGCAGCCTTTTTGAAAGCAACGAAATTAAGATAATGTTATCATTTTTGAGAACAATTGATAATCCTACTAAGGAAATTTCTCTTATTTCAACAATGATGTCGCCGATTTACGGCTTCACACCGGATGAACTTGCCGAAATAAGAATTGAAAACAAATATAAAAATTTCTATTTTTCTTTATCAAATTCAAAATTACCTAAAGCAGTAGCTTTTGTTAATGATATCAAGAATTTGAAAAAACTCAGCGTGACTATGTCCGTTTCTAATTTTATAAGATATCTTATTGAAGAAAAGGGAATAGTTGCGTTTATAAACGCTATGGGAAACGGTGAGCAAAGGTATCAGCATATTTTATCCTTAATTTCTTTTGCACAAAGATTTGACGCAGGTGTTAATATCGGATTGACATCTTTTATCAGATACGTTGATAAAATTATTGAATCAAATTCAAGTGTTGATTCAAAGGCATCACTTTCAGGAAATGATGACGCTGTTACAATTATGACAATTCACCATTCTAAGGGCCTTGAATTTCCGGTGTGCATTTTAGCCGGTACGTCAAAAAGGTATAATACAGACGAGCTTAGCGATGATTTACTGATTAATACTAAATATGGATTTGGCGTTAAAATTCATAATGAGGAAATGATGTATAATGTTCCGTCACTTCCTTATGCCGTCATTAAATCAAAAAACGCAAATGAATTAATGAGCGAAAATTTAAGAGTATTATATGTTGCTATGACAAGAGCTAAGGAGCAATTTATTACATTTATCTCATGTCAAAACTTAGAAAGCAAAGTCAATAAAAAACTTGTTGCAAATCTTGTAGGCGGAAAAATTACGCCTTATACCGTTAATTCCTGTACCGGTGACGGCGATTTACTTCTTCTTTGTGCACTGTTTCATAAAGACGGTAAAGTGTTAAGAGATTATTCAGAAATACCTCTTTTACCGGATTTGGCTGAATTTGATATGAGCATAAGTATTATTGAACCTGAAGAATACAGTGAGAAAGTACAAAAAGAAGTTATAGCAGAGCCTAATAAGGAGATTATTAAAGAAATAAGCGATAAGCTTTCATATAAATATGAATATTTACCGCTTTCGACCGTTGCATCAAAAATGACCGCTTCATCTCTTGACGACAGCGACAATAATTTTGAATTTATTACTTCTTCCAAACCGGCATTTATGAACAAGGCTGAAATGACGCCTGCCGAACGTGGCACGGCTATGCATACATTTATGCAATTTTGTGATTACGAGAAAGCTAAAGACGACATTGAAACGGAAATATTGAGGCTTCTAAGTTGCGGCTTTATATCAAACGAGCAAGCAAATGCCCTTGACAAAGCAAAGCTTAATTCATTCTTTTCATCAACTTTTGCAAGCAGAATGTTTAATTCAGATAATATTTATCGTGAAATTAAGGTTTCTACCTTCGTAAAAGCAAACGATATTTATGATATCAAATTTAACAACGATATACTTGTTCAAGGAATTGCCGATTGCGTTTTTGAAGAAAACGGCGAACTTATACTTGTCGATTATAAAACCGATAGAGTGAAAAATGAAAATGAACTTCTTGACAGATATAAAAAGCAAATAGCATTTTACCGTATGGCTATTGAAAAAACGCTTAAAAAGCCTGTAAAAGAAGCGGTTTTATATTCGTTCTGTCTTGAAAAGGTATGTATATATAAATAATTTTAAAAAATACTTGCATTTGCTCGCAACTTGTGGTAATATATCAAAGCGAAATGTAGAAAACCAGTAAAGAGGTGAAAATAAATGAAGGACGGCATCCATCCAAACTACGATACTTGCACAGTTAAGTGTGCTTGCGGCGCTACTTATGAAACTAAGAGCACTAAGAGCGAATTGAAGGTTGACATCTGTTCAAAGTGCCACCCGTTTTATACCGGTAAGCAGAAGCTTGTTGATACAGGCGGACGTGTTGACAGATTCAATAAGAGATATGCAAAAAAAGGCTAATCTAAAAAATGAAGGCAACGGTATTTTATCGTTGCCTTGTTTTTTGTCGGTGAAATATGAAAGAATATAAAACAGTTGAATTTGAGAGTAAAGACGAATTTGTTGAAAAGAAATCACGCTTTATAGGCTATGTTAAGCCTGTTAAAACGCAGGAGGAAGCAACGAATTTTATAAATTCAATAAAGTCAAAGCATTGGGACGCTACGCATAATGTTTCCGCATTTGTGCTGAGGGAAAATAATATTCAGCGCTCAAGTGATGACGGTGAACCGAGCGGAACAGCAGGGGTTCCCACGCTTGACGTACTGCTTAAGGAAAATTTAGTTGACGTTTGCGTTGTTGTAACCCGTTATTTCGGCGGAACACTTTTAGGCGCAGGCGGTCTTATAAGAGCGTATTCTCATTCATCTAAAATTGCGGTTGAAGCAGGTCATATAATTACTATGGCGCCGTGCAAGGTATTAAGCGTGAGCGTTGACTACAGCTTTTATGACAGGCTAAATATTTTGCTTTCCGAGTTTAACTCAAATATTGAAAACAGTGAATTTACAGATAATGTAACGGTATCTTTTTCTGTAAGAGAAAATACAGTACCGCTTCTTCAGGATAAGCTCACGCAGCTTAGCAACGGCAAATATATTTTTAAAGAAATCGGCGAAAAATTTGCAAAGGTTGAATAAAATTAGCAAAACCTACCAATCATTAAGTTGAAAGGTAGGTTTTTTATTTTGAAATTCAATAAGCTTTTTATCCCGATTTTTTTATCATTTGTACTTATTTTAGGTATCACTCAACCTGTTGTGGCGGCGGTTAAAACAAGCGAGGGAATAAGTAATAAGGTTTTCAGGCTTCATATTCTCGCTAATTCCGACTCGACAGAGGACCAAAATATCAAGCTTATGCTTAAAAATTATATTCTTGAAAATACGCAGGATATAATCGGCGGCAAAACTCTTGACGAAGCAATCAAAAATGCTAAAAACAATACTAAAGAAATTACCGATATGTGCAACGATTATTTAAAATCAAAGGGTTTAGAGTATAAGGTCAAAGTAAACGTTGTTAAAGAATATTTCAAAACCCGTGTTTATGACGATTTTACGCTTCCTGCCGGTAAATACAATTCTCTTAAAATTGAAATAGGCGAGGGGAAAGGGCACAATTGGTGGTGTATTGTTTTTCCGAGTGTTTGCCTTTCAGCCTGCAGTGAATCCATGAGCGATTATTTAGACGATGACGAAATGAACCTTGTGTCAAACACTTATTCGCCTAAATTTAAGGTTGTAGAGCTTTATGAATCCGCAAAAGAAAAAATTAAAAATATGAGATAAACTATAATTTATAATTAATTCTTCCTAAACACATCGAGCATATGCTGTGAAAAGCCAACTAAATCTTCACGCTCGCATATAACTGATAAGAACTTCATATATTCTTCAAATTCTCTTTTATTTAGCATATTTAATTTATTTGAGTATAAATATGACAGCATATCGACGCCAACGAAATGAAGTCTGGTAACATTATAATTTTCCATTAGCTTGTCAATATCGCTTTTTCTGTATAATTCAAAAATTCCGTTAGGGCTTGAATATGCGTGAAAATTGTCATCTATTAAACCTTTTTCAATATAATCAAGTATTCGTTTTTTATAAAACATTTTGTAAATCGTAGTGTCATTATTGCAATAAGAAGAATATATAATTCCGCCGATTTTTGCAACCCTTATCGCTTCGCTCAACGCCTTGTGCTTGTCAATATCATTAAATAAGTGATACATCGGTCCGAGTAATAAAACTATATCGTAAGTATTATCCTCAATAAAAGATAAATCACAAGCGTTACCCTCAAAAACTTTGATTTTATGTTCTGTTTTAATCTTTGATTTAAGTATTTCTATATTATGTGGGACAAGCTCAACACTTGTTATATCATATCCCATATCTGCAAGTGCAATCGAATATCTGCCGGTACCTGCACCTATTTCAAGAATTTTTGAATTAGGTGTCAGGTACTTTTTTATGTATTTCATAGTTATTAGATATTCCGGTAAATGCGTTTTGCTTTTTAATCTGTTATCTTCGTCATATTTATTATAAAATTCAATTACTTCTTTCATCATTTATCTCCTTTTCAAATTCAGTTATTGTCATTTTATCGTTGATAATTTTTTCTTTTCCGTTGGGTTTATATCCGAGTTTTTGATATAGGTGAACATTTTTCTTTTCCTCTTTAATTGTATCAAGTTGCCAATGGTTATAATATGAATAAAGTTTTTCTATATCAATAATTGCTTTTGTTGCATAGCCTTTATATTGATATTTTGGAAGCACAAACAATCTTGCAAGTTTTGCTGTATCGTTTTTAGTTGCAATCCAAATTTGACCTACTTTTGTGCTATTGTCAATTATCCAATACATTTGAAAACTCGACTTTGTTGTTCTTGATACAAATTTTGCAAATGACTCTTTGCAGGGGCTTGTTTCATCGTAATATTTTTCATATATAGGTTTAAAACATTTCTTTTGCATACTAAATGCTTTTAAAAGTTCATAAATTTCAATTTTGATAACCATTTAAATACCTCCTAAAAAAATAACTGCTGACAAACAAACGTGTTCGTCAGCAGTTTAATTTATGCTATAAAAATCTAATTACCGCTATTGAACACAACGCAAATAAGCCCAAGCATAATGCTTAGGTTGGCTATACATCTGTGCGCTGTTCACTTTTGCAATTAGATTAGTCATAGTAATTACCTCTGATTAAAAGATAACATATACATTACCCTTTGTCAAACAAAAAATGAATAAGCTCTGTAATATTGCCAAAAACGTTTGCATAAGTATTGATAGAAACTGTAAAGGAGATTCGTTATGGAGCTAAGCAAAGAATTTAAAGAAATGAACTGTAATGAAACAAGAGAAAGAATAAACGAGAGCTTTGACGTTGACTTTCAGCTTAATTTGCCGCAATATCTTGATGACATTGACACTCTTGTAAAATGTTGCGTCAAAAACGTTGTCGCCGATTATGACTTATCGTCATCGTCAATTATTATTTACGGAAAAAGTATAATCACGGTTATGTATAAAGCAAGCGACGGCTCTACGCTTTCCAATATATTTGAAGAAGAGTTTTCAAAAACGTTTGATATAACGTCTTGCGATTATCCCGATTTTGCCGAGGTTAATGTTTTTACCGCTTATTCAAACAGTCGCCTTGTAAATCAGCGCAGAATCGACGTTCACACGGCTTTGAATGCTCAAATAAACGTTTTTTGCAAAAGATGTACCCACTGTCTTTCCTCATGCGAAAATGCTTTCATAAAAAACAGAGAAAAGAATGTTTTAAATATTAAGGCAACAGGCGTATCGTCAGTCGATTTTGACGAAGTTTTTTCACTCGGCAAAAATGACAGTCAAATAAAAAATATAATAAATACATATATTGACTGTTCGGTATCGGATAAAAAAATTATAAAGGATAAAATGCTTGTAAAGCTTGATTGCGAGCTGTCGATTGTTTATTGCAACGAAAGTGGCAAGAGCGACAAGATAAAATACAATTTCTCAACAAGCAGAATTATTGATATTGCAAATTGCCTTGAAACTGATTATTCGATTATTGACGCAAGAATTTGCCAGCTATATGTTAAGCCAAAGGTAAATAATGACAACAAGCTTTGCGATATCGAAGCTGTCGGTAGAATTGCGGTAAGCTATAAAATATGCTCAATTGATAAAGAAAGTTTTTCCGTTGATTCGTACATTCCGCATTTTAAAACGATAAGCCAAACCGATAAGCTGTCGATTAAATCTAATCCTATTTATTACTACGATTCAAAAAGCTTTGAGTTAACTTTTGAAAATGATAAAAGCATTGTTGAAATTGTTGACCTAAATGCGCAAATAGTAAAGGTAAATGTTGTATCGTCAACACTTAATTGTGCGGTGCTTTTAAGATTTTTCTATTTAGACGAAAGCTCACAGCTTTGCTATTATGAAAAGGAAGAAATTTACAGCCTAAAGCTTAATGATATTGAAATGAACGGTGAAGCGGGAGTAAATCTTTTAAATTATGATTTTGTAATAAATAATACAAGCAAAATCAATTTAAGGCTTAGTATTGATTATACTGCTTTTCTTTATCAAGAGGAAAATATCGAGTATATAACGGATATTTCAACCGATGAAATGCTTGATGATTCGAATACACCGCAGCTTACATTATATTTTGCAAAGAAAAACGAAAGCGTATGGGATATTGCTAAGAGTTTTTCAACCGATTCAAAGCTTATTATTGACGAAAATGAATTAACATCGGATATTATTGATACCAGACGGGTATTGCTTGTTCCGGGAATGTGAGGGTATGAATATGTATAATGATATTTACAGTGATATTTCCAAAAGAACAGGCGGAGATATTTATATTGGTGTCGTAGGCCCTGTAAGAACCGGCAAATCAACATTTATTAAAAGATTTATGGATACGCTTGTCTTGCCTAACATTAATGATGAATACGTAAAGCAAAGAGCTATGGATGAGCTTCCGCAGTCAGCCGCAGGCAGAACTATAATGACAACCGAGCCGAAATTTATACCGGAGGATGCAGTTGAGCTTAGTATGAACGAAAACATTAAAATGCGAGTTCGTCTTATAGATTGCGTCGGCTATATTGTTCCAAGCTCGGTAGGGTATATCGAAGAAGAACAGCCGAGAATGGTTATGACGCCGTGGTATGATGAAGAAATACCTTTTAATATGGCGGCTGAAATAGGCACAAAAAAGGTGATTACGGAACATTCAACAATAGGTCTTGTTATCACAACAGACGGAACGATTACCTCCATTCCACGTGATGAATATGAGGAGGCTGAGGAAAGGGTTATTGATGAGCTAAAAGCACTCGATAAGCCGTTTATCGTTTTGATGAATACCGATAATCCAAAATCCGCCACGGCGGTTGGGCTTTGCGCCTCACTTACCGATAAATACGCAGTACCCGTTGTACCTGTTAATTGCCTTGAAATGACAGAGCAGGAAATTAATGATATTTTATCCGATATTTTATATGAATTTCCTGTAAGCTCTGTTGGCATTAATTATCCGTCTTGGATTAATAATCTTGAAAGCGACAATTACCTTAAGGCATCAATTTATACTTCTATTAAAGAAAACACAAGCGTTATTACAAATATAAGAAGTGTCGGCTCTTTTGCGGAAAGACTTAAGGAAAACGAATATATTGATTCAATTAATATTAATTACCTTGATTTGTCAACAGGCAAAATCAATATGAAGGTTTATGTTGACAACAGCTTCTTTTATAAAATATTGTCTGAAAGCTGTAATGTCGAGGTTAATGATGAAAGGGATTTGATGAGTCAGTTTATCAATCTTGTTCAAATGAAAAAGCAATACGAAAGGTTTAATAAAGCACTCAAGGAGGTTGACGAAACGGGCTATGGAATAGTTATGCCCGAAATGAACGAGTTGAGCCTTGAAGAACCTGAAATAATGAAGCAGGGCGGCAGATACGGCGTTAAGCTTAAAGCGCAGGCACCGTCAATTCATCTTATAAAATGCAATACCTATACAGAGGTTGCACCGATTGTCGGCAGTGAAAGCCAAAGTCAGGAGCTTGTTATGTATCTCTTAAAGGAATTTGAAGAAAATCCGTCGGAAATTTGGGATACAAATATATTCGGTAAATCACTTCACGAGCTTGTAAGCGAGGGGCTTAACAATAAGCTTTACCGTATGCCGATTGATGCAAGAAACAAGTTTAGAGAAACAATTGAAAGAGTTATTAACGAAGGCTGCAACGGTCTTATATGTATAATTCTATAAAAATAAGGTCGCACAAAACGTGCGACCTTTAAAAATATCAATATTTTAAACCTCTGATTTAAACTTTTTAAGCGATTTTAAATCAAAATTGCCAATAGAAAGCTTTTCTCCCTTTTGAAATGCTTTTCCTCTTGCTTCTTCAACTGTATAAACGCTTGCACATTCAGGACATACGAGAAAATATACCGTTTGAGTATCAAGAAGCGTAGGCTTTACCGCAAGACGTCTTTCAAAATTTGAAAAAACGCCGAAATTAACTTTATTGTGACAATTAGGACAAACAAGTTCAACCGTTTCTCCTCTTTGATGTACCCATTTTGAATTTCCGAGTCTGTATTCCATTTCAATCACCGTTTATTATTTTACTATAAAATTAGGAAGTGTTCAAGTGTATAAAAAAATTATTTTATCAATGGTTCTTATTTTTTGTTTGGCAGGGTGCGCAATTACCCCAAAAAGCGATAATGTGCATAATAATGCCTCTCAAAATACATATATAAAAAGTGTATTTATTGCTTATTACGAACTTGAGGGGTTCACAAAAAACAATGATGAAAAAACTTTTAAAAAAGAAATATCAAAAGCCTTTAAAGAACTTGCAGATAAAGGCTTTAACCGTGTAACCGTTCAGGTAAGACCTTGCGCCGATGCATTTTATAAATCAAATTATTTTCCTACAAGTGAATATATGTTTGGCTATCAGGGAGCAAAATTGATATATGATCCACTTGAAATTATGATTGATACGGCGCATAAATACAATTTGTCAATCGAAACGTGGATAAACCCATACAGAGTAAGTCAACGAAACGATTTTTCATTGCTGGCAAAAAATAATATTGCACTCAAATGGCAAAACACGAGTAAATTAATTGTGCTTGATAACGGAATTTATTTTAACCCCTGTTACAACGAAGTGACAGATCTAATTGTAAAAGGCGTTAAAGAAATTCTGTCAAACTATAATGTTGATTCCTTGTGCTTTGACGATTATTTTTACCCGACTAAGGACAAAAGTATCGACAAAGAAGAATATACAAAATATAAAAGTAACGGGGGAGAACTAAGCCTTTTTGATTGGCGAAGAGATAATGTAAACAATATGATTAAATCGGTTTATTCTGCTGTTAAAACGATTAATAAAAGCGTTACTTTCGGTATAAGCCCTGCTTCCGATATGGATTATGATTATTCAGCTTTATATGCCGACGTAATAAAATGGTCGAGAAATGAGGGATACATTGATTATATCTGCCCTCAAATATATTTCGGTTTTAAAAACGAAAACCAACCGTTTATGCAAACAACAAAGTTGTGGTGCGACAATGCAACGTGTGCCTTATATATTGCGCTTCCTATGTATAAATCAGGACTTAGTGACGAATACGCAGGGGAGAGCGGCAAAAACGAATTTAAAAAAGAAAAAAATATAGTCGCACGTCAAATAACATATATTTCAAAGATAGATAAGATAAAAGGATATTATATTTTCTCCTATAGCTCGTTAAAGGATAACGAGGAAACGTCTAATCTTTATTCGGCAATGCAAAACTCATCGGTATAATCGATTATCTTAACCTCTAATTCCTCGCCGACAATATTTCTGTTATATTTCATTCTGACAGGTAAATAGCTCTTGGTATAACCTTGAAAAAGATTCGGCTCAATTTCGTTTTCAAATAAAACCTTTTCATTTGTACCGACAAGTTTTTTAAGATAGTCGTGGCGTATTTTCTCTGTTTCTTCAATCATAACAGCGGCTCTGCGTTCCTTTTCCTGCTTAGGAACATTGTCACCACGCTTAGATGCTGCCGTACCGACTCTTTCGCTATATGGGAAAACGTGTACCTTTTCAAATGCAATACTTTTAACAAAATCAAGGCTTTCGTTAAAATCATGCTCTGTTTCATCATTAAAACCAACCATAATGTCTGTAGTAAGACTTGCGTTTTCAAATGATGAACGAAGCTTATCGCACAGTGCCTTGTATTCATCGGCAGTATAGTGCCTGTTCATACTTTTAAGTGTTTTATCGCATCCGCTTTGAAGTGATATGTGAAATTGCGGACAAAGCTTTTCACATTTTGCAAGACCGTCGATAACCTCATCAGTCAAATGGTCCGGCTCAAGCGACCCTAATCTTATTCGCTTGATTTTGTCATTTCCATTACAAATTTTAACTGCATCAACAATGTTAAAATTCTCTCCCTTGCCGTAAGCAGAAAGATTTATTCCGACAAGTACAATTTCCTTAATACCGGCGTTTGAAAGCGTTTCAATCTCGTTTTTGAGCATATCGAGCGATTTTGAACGAACTCTGCCTCTTGATTTTGGAATAATACAGTAAGAACAAAATCTGTCACAACCGTCCTCAATTTTAACAAACGCCCTTATTCTTTCGTGAAAACGGTCAATTGAGCAATCCCAAAAATTATCGCCTGCTTTGTGTTCCTCTATTTTTATAAGACGATTTTTATTTAAATTATATTCATTAATAAGAGAAAGAATATCACCGTCATTTTTATTAGAAAAAACAATATCTGCCTCAATCAATTCTTTTGCTTCCTTAGGAAATGCTTGCGGCATACAACCGGTAAGAATAACTGTTGAGTTTGGATGGTTTCTTTTAAATTTTCTGATGCTCTTTCTTGTTTTTTGGTCGGCTGTAGCCGTTACTGTGCATGAATTAACAATATAATAATCAGCCTCGTCATTTTCTTTTACTATTTCAAAACCGGCATTACGCAAAAGCTCAGCCATGTATTCGGTTTCATATTGATTAACCTTGCAACCAAGTGTATAAAAAGCAGCCTTCATTTTTGGCCCTCCGTAATTAATTTAAGTAATTATAACAAAATATTGTAATTAAAACAAGATGCAGTTAATAAATATTATTGGGTGATTATATGAAAAGAGAAATCAGTTTTATTTTAGCAATATTAATGCTATTTGCGTTTCCTTTAAGTGCTAAAGCCGAGGAAAAGAAAACCATTGATGCAAAATCAAACATTTTAATGAATCTTGACACAGGTGAGGTAATAAAGGAACACAATGCATATGAACATTTGTCGCCTGCATCAGTAACTAAACTTATGTCGATTTTATTAATTTTAGAAGCAATAGACAGCGGTAAAATAAAACTTAGCGACGAAGTTGCGGCAACAGAAACGGCTGTGTCAAAGGGTGGTTCTCAAATATGGCTTGAAATCGGGGAAAAAATGAGTGTAAACGATTTATTCAAGGCCGTTGTTATAGCTTCGGCAAACGACGCTTGCACGCTTTTGGGTGAATACATTGCAGGAAGCGACAGTGCTTTTGTGGATATGATGAATCAAAGAGTTAAAACCTTAGGTTTAAAAAACTCGCATTTTGAAAATTGCACCGGTCTTGACGATGAAATTACAAATCATTATTCCTGCGCTTATGATTTAGCCGTTATTGCCAAGGAAATTATGAAGCATAAACTTATTTTAAAATACTCAACCGTTTGGCTTGACAGTCTCAGAAACGGCAAAACAGAGCTTAACAACACAAATAAATTAATAAATAAGTATAATGGTATGACCGGTCTTAAAACAGGAACAACGTCAAATGCAGGTTTTTGCCTATGTGCAACGGCTACAAGGGATAATATCAGCTTTGTATCTGTAGTTTTGGGTGCAAAAACAAGTGATGACAGATTTGATTTAACACGTCAGCTTCTCGATTACGGCTTTGCAAATTATAAAATTGAAGAAATGAAAATAGATAACTCAAAGATTAAATCTGTTAGAGTAAAAAAAGGTGAAATTAAAAAAATCAAACCAAAATATTCATCAAACCAAAAGGTGTTATTACCTAAGAATTCAAATAAAATCACATATAAATACAAATTTAAAAATGAAGTGCAAGCGCCGATAAAGGCAGGGGATACCTTAGGGGAGGTAGAGGTTTATAGCAGCAATAATAAAATATCAACTATTCCTTTAAAGTCTGACAAAAATGTCAAATCTGTTTCTTTTTTATATATTTTCAAAAAAATGATAAATAATATATAAAAAGATATTGAATAATTCGACAAAATAGTGTATTATATCAATTCGAAAGTTTTTAAATAAACACTATTTTATTGAAACAGAGGCGATTATTTTGGCTATAAAATTTTTTAACGACCATGCGTTAGACATTGTATCAAACGATGATATTAAGGCTATTGCACCTAAAGCTGTTGAGGCTCTTCATACCCTCAATAACAAATCCGGCGCTGGCAACGATTTCCTCGGCTGGGTTGACCTTCCGACAAATTATGATAAAGAGGAATTTGCAAGAATTAAGAATGCGGCTGATTATATCAAGAAGAACGCAGATGTTCTTGTTGTTATCGGTATCGGTGGCTCTTACCTCGGTGCAAGAGCAGTTATTGAAGCACTTACTTCACCAAACTACAATGCACTTAAGAAAGATACACCTGACATTTACTTTATTGGTAATTCTATCAGCCCATCTGCTCTCAACGAAGTCGTATCAATCTGCGAGGGCAAAGATATTTGCGTTAATGTAATCAGCAAAAGCGGTACAACTACAGAGCCTGCTATTGCATTTAGAGTATTTCGTGACCTTGTAAACAGCAAGTACAGCAAGGAAGAAGCTGCAAAGAGAATTTTTGCAACAACCGACAAGTCTAAGGGAACATTAAAATGTCTTGCTGACGAAGAAGGTTATGAAACATTCGTTGTTCCTGACGATGTAGGCGGAAGATATTCAGTTCTTACTGCTGTCGGTCTTCTTCCGATTGCAGTTGCCGGTATTGATATCGACGCTCTTATGGCAGGTGCTCAAAAAGCTCAAAATGAACTTTGCAGTGAAAATATCGACGAAAACGATGTGCTTAAGTATGCCGCTGTAAGAAATGTATTTTATAATAAAGGCACTAAACTTGAATGTTTTGTATCTTATGAGCCTTGTATGGCTATGTTCAATGAATGGCTTAAGCAATTATTTGCCGAAAGCGAAGGAAAAGACGGCAAGGGACTTTTCCCTGTATCTTGTATTTTCTCAACTGACCTTCATTCTCTCGGTCAGTATATTCAGGAAAGCGGCAGCAAACTTATGTTTGAAACAGTAATTAAGTTCAATAATCCTCACACTGAATTTCTTATCACAGAACAAGAGGGTAATATTGACGGCCTTAACTTCCTTGCAGGCAAGAAAATGAGTTATGTAAACGAAAAGGCACGAGAAGGTACACTTCTTGCACATACAGACGGCGGAGTCGGCAATCTTGTTATTGAGTGCGACACTATAACTCCAAGTGATATCGGCTATTTAATTTATTTCTTTGAAAAAACCTGTGCAGTTTCAGGCTATATGCTTGGCGTAAATCCTTTTAATCAGCCCGGTGTTGAAAGTTATAAAAAGAATATGTTTGCACTTTTAGGCAAGCCCGGTTACGAAAAGGAAAAAGAAACTCTTGAAAAACGTCTTGGTTTATGCTAATATATAGTTAGAATAAAACTCGGAGGAATTTTAATATGATTAAACTCATAATCGGAAATAAAGGCTCAGGAAAAACCAAGAAGCTTATAGACCAAGTTAACGTTTGTGTTGAAAGCTCAGACGGCAATGTTGTCTGCATTGAAAAAGAGCCTAAACTTACATATGATGTTTCATCTAAAGCTCGTCTTTTAGAAACTGAAACATACCTCATCAACGGTCACAAAGCGTTTTATGGCTTCTTGGCAGGTATTTGCGCCGGTAACTATGATGTAACAGATGTTCTTGTTGATGCTACATTTAAAATTGTCGGCAGAGAGTACGAGAAGCTTCCACAATTTTTTGAGATGCTTTCTCAACTTTCTGAAGCTACTGATGTAAACTTCTATTTCACAATCAGCTGTGATAAGGAAGATTTACCGGTTGAAATCTTTGATTATTGCGAAGAGTTATAATTAATAACATTCTAAAAGCGATGCGCAAATGCACATCGCTTTTTTATATCTTTAAGTTCTATCAAGAATATAAAATAAGTGAGGCTAAATTAACAACCTCACTTATTTTATATATGAATTTAATTACATAAGCGAAAGATAAAGTTCTTTGATTTCCTCAACGCTTGTTTCTCTCGGATTGCCGGGACGGCAAGCATCGTCATAAGCGGACTGTGCAAGAAAATCTACATCCTCAGGCTTGACAATATCTTTTAGGTTTTCAGGAATACCAACATCCTTTGAAAGCTTCTTAACAGCATTAACAGCAGCTTTTCTTGCCTCATCAAGGGTCATACCGTCTACGCCGTCAACTCCCATTGCCTTTGCAATATTTCTGTATTTTTCGCCTGTAGCCGGAGCATTATATTCCATAACGGTAGGAAGGATAATAGCGTTTGCAACGCCGTGAGGAGTATCATAAAGAGCGCCAAGCGGATGAGCCATTGAATGAACAATACCAAGACCTACATTTGAAAATCCCATACCTGCTACATACTGACCGAGAGCCATTCCTTCTCTGCCCTCTGGAGTGTTTTCAACTGCGCCTCTAAGGCTATTGGAAATAATTTCAATTGCTTTAAGATGGAACATATCTGAAAGTTCCCAAGCGCCTGCTGTAATATAACCCTCAATAGCATGTGTAAGTGCATCCATACCTGTTGCTGCAGTAAGTCCTTTTGGCATTGATGACATCATATCAGGGTCAACAACTGCTACTATAGGAATATCTTTAGGGTCAACACAAACCATTTTTCTGTTCTTCTCAGTATCTGTAATTACATAGTTAATTGTAACTTCGGCAGCTGTACCCGCTGTAGTAGGAACCGCAATAATCGGAACACACTTATTTGTAGTAGGAGCAACGCCTTCAAGAGAACGAACATCTGCAAAATCAGGATTTTTTATAATAATTCCGATTGCTTTGGCAGTATCCATTGATGAACCGCCACCGATAGCAATAATGCAGTCTGCACCGGAAGCTTTAAAAGCAGCTACACCTGTTTGAACATTTTCAATAGTTGGATTTGGCTTGATTTCGCTGTAGATTTCATAGTCAATATCAGCATTATCAAGTACATCTGTGACCTTCTTTGTAACACCGAATTTAATAAGATCAGGGTCGGAACAAACAAAAGCCTTTTTAAAACCTCTTCCTTTTACTTCGGTAGCTATTTCTTTAATAGCACCCGCACCGTGATAACTTGTTTCATTTAATACAAATCTGTTTACCATTGTTATTACCTCCTAAATATTTAATTTGGGATTGCATCCCACACCATAATTTTACTACATTGACAATAATTTATCAATATTTAAATAAAAAAAGCCGAATTTTTTAAAACTTTATTTACTAATAGACAAAATTTATTAAATTGTTTTGTGTTTTCTTCTCAAAAATATAAATTTTAAGTTGCATTTTTAAATTTACTATTGACAAAAAGCAACCTTATATATATAATACTTAAAGTGCAAGTGCGAGGTGATTTTATGAGAATTGACCTTAATAATTTATTAAGCGGTGTTGAAACCAAGCTTGATATTAATTATGTTCTTGATTTAAGTAATCTCATTTACAGCACTTATAATCCTATTAAAAACGGCGTTAATGTTGTCGGCCGTCTTTATTCAAAAGCTGATGTGTTATATCTTGATATTAATATCAGTTTTGATTTCTTTGGTTTTTGCGACAGATGTGCTGAAAAGGTAAAAAAGCATTTTTCCTTTGATGTAAAACGAATTGTTGTTGAGAAGCTTGAAAATGAAGAAGACGATGATGATTATATTGTTGTAAGTAATAGGGAACTCGATTTAGATGAATTAGTGAACGAAGAAGTTTCGCTCTCATTGCCTAACAAGATTCTTTGTAAAGAGGATTGCAAGGGCTTATGTCCGAAATGCGGCGCTAATTTAAACGTCAAGCAATGCAACTGCAAAAAAGATGTTGACCCGAGAATGGCGGCTCTTTTGCAGCTGCTCGAAGATGAATAATATGGTTTTTTAATAAAGGAGGCAATTAAGATGGCAGTACCTGCAAGAAAAACATCTAAAGCAAGAAAGAACAAGAGAAGATCAAGCGTTTGGAAAATGGACGCTCCGACACTTGTAAAGTGCTCTAACTGCGGCGGCTACACTGTATCTCACAAGGTATGCGGCAACTGCGGCTATTATAACGGTAAAGAAGTTATCAGCAAGGAAGCGTAAGATTTTACATTTGTTGGCGGACATTTTGTCCGCCTTTCTTGCTTTTATAACAAAATAGGAGGTTAGCTTATGGCAAAACCTGTTGTTGCTATTGTCGGCAGACCTAATGTCGGCAAATCAACACTTTTTAACAAATTAATAGGAACGAGACTTTCTATTGTTGATGATACGCCAGGTGTTACAAGAGACAGAATTTACGGTGACTGCGAATGGCTTAATCACAAGTTTTTACTTGTTGACACAGGCGGTATTGAACCTGACACTTCAGACGTTATTTTAAGTCAAATGAGAACTCAGGCAGAAATTGCAATTTCAACTGCCGACGTTATCATTCTTGTTACTAACATTCGTGACGGCGTTGTTGCAAGTGACTATGATGTTGCAACCATGCTTCAAAAAAGCGGCAAACCGATTATTTTATGCGTAAATAAATGTGACAGCATAGGTGAACCTGACCCTGAATTTTACGAATTTTATAATCTTGGTTTAGGTGATCCTGTGGCAGTTTCTGCTGCACATGGCCACGGAACGGGTGATTTACTTGACGAAGTTCTCAAATATCTTCCTGAAAACGACGAGGAAGAAGATGACGACGAAGTAATCAAGGTTGCCATTATCGGCAAACCAAATGTAGGCAAATCATCACTTGTTAATAAAATCAGCGGTGTAAACCGTGCTATTGTTTCTGATATTGCGGGTACAACTCGTGACACTACTGATACATTTATTGAAAACGAATACGGCAAATTCAATTTCATTGATACGGCAGGGCTTAGAAGAAAAAGCCGTGTAGACGACGCAATTGAAAAATACAGCATTATCCGTGCGAGAATGGCTGTTGAAAGAGCAAATGTCTGCGTAATTATGATTGACGCTGTAGAGGGTTTTACAGAACAAGATTCCAAGGTTGCGGGAATTGCTCTTGATCAGGGCAAAGCTTGCATTATCGCTGTCAACAAATGGGACGCTGTTGAAAAAGACGGCAACACTATGAAAGAATACAGAGATAAGCTCGCTAATGATTTTTCGTTTATGAGTTATGCGCCGATTATGTTTATTTCGGCTAAAACAGGTCAAAGGATAGACAAATTGTACGAAATGATTTCCTTTGTTCACTCTCAAAACTCAATGAGAATTTCAACCGGTAAGCTCAACGAAGTGCTTGCAGGCGCAACTGCACGTGTTCAACCACCGACAGACAAAGGTAAAAGATTGAAAATTTTCTATATGACTCAAGCTTCTACAAGACCGCCTACATTTGTCTTTTTTGTAAATAATTCAGAGCTTTTTCATTTTTCATACCAGAGATATCTTGAAAATCAAATCAGGGATATTTTTGGTCTTGACGGAACTCCTGTCAGATTTATTATCAGAGAACGAGGAGAAGGAAATAAATGACATCTGCATTAATTATTTCAGCAATAATTTCTTATCTTCTCGGAAGTTTGAATTTTGGTATAATAATATCAAAATCTCTCAGTAAGGATGATGTGAGAAGTCACGGAAGCGGCAATGCCGGTTCAACCAATATGCTCAGAAATTACGGTAAAAAACACGCTGTAATGACTATAATAGGCGATATGCTCAAGGTTGCCGTTGCAATTTTCATATCATTCGTAATCGTTAGAAAAATGGGCAATATTTCACTTGCCGAAAACGGCGGCGCACTTATTTTAGGAATAGATGCAAGGATGTTTACTAAATCATTTGCAGGTCTTTTCTGCGTGCTCGGTCATATTTTCCCTTGCTTTTTCGGTTTCAAAGGCGGCAAAGGCGTTGCAACGGCGGGCGGAATGGTGTTTATGATTGATTGGAGAATTGCGCTTATTTTGCTTGCAATATTTGCAATCATTGTGTTAATCACCAAATATGTTTCTCTCGGAAGTATAGCAATGGCTGTATTTTACCCTGTATTTATATTTGTATTTTATAAATCCGTTCCGCTTGTATTTTTGTCTATGGTTTTCACTTTAATAGTTGTTTTGGCACATAGAGAAAACATCAAAAAGCTGATTAATCATACCGAAAGTAAAATAGGAAGTAAAAAAGAAAATAATTAAAAAAAACAAACCGCTGTTAAATGCATTTTCTTTGTGAAGATGCACCGACAGCGGTTTATATTTTATTATAATTTTATTTATTTACAACATTTTGAGGATGGCCGTTAATATATGCTTTCAAGTTGTCCTCTAATATGCTTAAAAGTCTTGCTCTTGTTTCCTTAGCTGCCCAAGCAATATGAGGAGTAATAAAACAATTCTTTGCTTTTAAAAGAGGGTTATCCTCCTTAGCAGGCTCTACGCTTAAAACATCAAGTCCTGCTGCTTGAATTTTATCATTATTAAGTGCGTCGGCAAGAGCCGTTTCGTCAACAACAGGACCACGAGAGGTATTAATAAATATTACGTTATTTTTCATCTTAGAAATAGTATCTTCATTAATCAAGCCTTCGGTTTCCGGTGTTAACGGGCAATGACAGGTGACAATATCGCTGTTTGAAAGAAGCTCGTCAAGTGAAACAAATTTAACCGTTTTAAGTTCACCCTTATCCTTCGGTCTCGGAGCATAGGCAAGAACATTCATATCAAAAGCTTCTGCAATTTTTGCAACCTTTTGACCGATTGCACCGAAACCGATTATGCCGATTGTTTTACCCGCAAGTTCACTAAGCGGCGCTTTCCAAAAGCAAAAATCAGGACAGGAGCACCATTCACCATTAAAAACAGCTTCTGAATGAAGATTAATTTTATTTGTAATTTGCAAAATAAACGCAAAAACAAGCTGTGCAACTGCATTTGTCGAATAAGACGGAATATTGCAAACAGTTATTCCAAGTTCCTTTGCTGCGTCGCAATCAACAACGTTATATCCTGTTGACTGTAAACCTATATATTCAAGCTCAGGTTTAAGTTTTTCAAGAATTTCTCTTGTTAAAATTGTTTTATTAATAATAAGAGCATTCGCACCCTTAGCCCTTTCGATTATTTGCTCGGGAGCCGTTCTGTCATATTGGGTAAAATCGCCGAGTTTTTTTATACCCTCCCAGGATAAATCACCCGGATTTGTTGTATAAGCATCTAAATTTACTATTTTCATAAAAGGATACCTCCTGTAATTACTGTCCTAATTATATCCCTAAACTAATCAAATTGCAATATTGCTTGATAAGTTTGTAATATTATAGTATAATTATTTCATATTATTAGCGGTGATATTTATGAAAAAAGCCACGCTTATAGTACTTATTGTTATTTTTACATTTAGTTCCTGTTTAGGAATAAATACATATTTTAAGCATAACTTCGCCGTTAATAATGAAGCTAAGTCTAATAGAATTAATTTGGTAATAGATGCCGGCCACGGCGGAATTGATGCAGGAACAATCGGTGTTGATAATGCTAACGAAAAGGATATTAATTTAGGCATAGCTTTAAAATTATACGATTTTATCAGGATATCAGGCATAAACGCAAGTTTGATACGAAGCGGCGATTATCAGTTTTACAAAAAAGGCGACAACACAAAGCGTTCGGATTTATATAACAGAATGGATTATATTAATTCAATTGATAAAAGCACGTTAATTTCAATTCATCAAAATCATTTTGATGACGAAAAAGAGCACGGAATGCAAATTTGGTATTCTCCGAATGATAACAAAAGTCCCATTCTTGCCAACAGCATTTTAAATATTACTAAAGAATTTTTACAGCCTGACAATAAACGTCTTAATAAAAAAAGCGACAGTTCATATTATCTATTGCATAAAGCAAAAGTACCGTCGGTTATGGTAGAATGCGGTTTTATGAGTAATAGAGAAGAAAATAAAAAATTACAGGACGAAAAATATCAAAATAAGCTTGCATATTTAATTATGCTCGGGCTTAACATTTATATTACAGAGGAACTATAATGGCAAAAGTTAAATCAATATATGTTTGCAGCGAATGTGGCTTTGAATCACCAAAGTGGTATGGCAAATGCCCAAGTTGCGGCGAATGGAATACGTTAAACGAAGAACTTCCAAAAACAGAATTTAAAGGGAATTTTTCAGCTTCTTTAGGTGCTGTTGAGCAGATTATGTCATTAAACGACATCACGGGCGAAAATGACGAACGCTTTGCAACAGGAATTGACGAATTTGACAGAGTACTCGGAGGCGGAATAGTAAAAGGGAGTTTAGTGCTTTTAAGCGGTGACCCCGGTATAGGTAAATCTACAATTCTTCTTCAAATTTGCCAAAATCTCGGTAATATCGGTCAAAAAATATTATATGTCAGCGGAGAGGAATCTGCAAATCAAATTAAACTAAGAGCTAACAGACTTGGGGTAACAACTGATAATTTATACATTCTTCCTCAAACAGATTTGGGAACAATTATAGAATGTATTAAAAGCGAAAAGCCTGATATGGTTATTATCGATTCTATTCAAACGATGGTGTATGAGCAAGTCAACTCATCAGCAGGCTCGATAACTCAGGTCAGGGAATGTACCAATGTGTTTATGCACACCGCAAAAGGGCTTGGAATACCGATATTTATTGTTGGTCACGTTAATAAGGACGGTGCAATTGCAGGCCCTAAAGTTTTAGAACATATTGTTGATACGGTATTATATTTTGAGGGTGAAAGAAATTATTCTTACAGAATACTGAGAGGAGTTAAAAACAGATTTGGCTCTACCAATGAAATAGGTGTATTTGAAATGACGGCAGAGGGCTTAAAAGAGGTTTTAAATCCGTCGCTTATGATGATTTCAGGCAGACCTAAAAACACATCGGGTACTTGCGTAGCCTGCGTTATGGAGGGTACAAGACCGATTCTTGCAGAAGTTCAAGGGCTTGTTTGTGCTACCGGATTCGGAACACCGAGGCGAATGAGTACAGGCTTTGACTATAACAGAATGAGTATGCTTCTTGCTGTTCTTGAGAAAAGGGCAGGGTATTTCTTTAACAATATGGATGCTTATGTTAATGTAATCGGCGGCTTAAAGCTTGATGAACCCGCTGCTGATTTAACGGTAGCCCTTGCGCTTGTTTCGTCACTAAAAGACAAGGCTGTTGACGATAACACCATTGCTTTTGGCGAGGTTGGACTTGCAGGAGAAATACGTGCCGTAAATAATTGCGAGAAACGTATCAGTGAGGCTAAAAGACTTGGTTTTGAACGTTGCATAATACCGTTTCATAATTATAAATCAATATCAAATCAATTAAAAACCTCAACTGATATTATTCCTGTTCGCAATATAAGGGAAGCATTTTCCGCTTTAGTCGAAGAATAAGTAGAAATATATATAAGTCTGCTAATTTTTAGCAGACTTTTTTCTATTATAAACAAAAGTTGTTGTTTGCTTATTGAAAAATATGTATATTTATGTTAATATAATATTATTGGCTTATGCACACTTTATAAATGTATTGAGGGATAATTTATGAGTAAAGGAAAATTCAAAGCGGGAGTTCATCCCTATGAGGGAAAGGAATTTGCCGCTTCAAAAGAAATCAAACGGCTCAAAGGCGAGGAAATTATGGTTTTTCCTATGAGTCAGCATATCGGTGCACCTGCAACGCCTTGCGTTAAAGTAACCGACAGGGTACTTAAAGGTATGAAAATAGGGGAAGCAAGCGGATTTGTATCAAGTCCCGTTTATTCTTCTGTTTCGGGCACTGTTATGCGAATTGAGGACAGAACAATGCTAAACGGCAAAACTTCCAAATGCGTTGTTATTAAAAATGATTTTGAGGACGAATGTGTTGAAGGATTCGGTATTTCAAGAGAAATAAATGCCTTATCTAATGATGAAATTATAAAAATTATTTCAGACAGCGGAATCGTCGGTATGGGTGGTGCAGGCTTTCCTACAGGTGTAAAGCTTTCACCTAAAAATCAAAATATTGACTACATAATTATTAACGGTTCTGAATGTGAACCGTATCTCACCTCTGACTATCGATTGATGGTTGAAAGAAGTAAAGACATAATTGAAGGTATTTCAATCGTTCTCAGGCTCTTTGATAAAGCCGAAGCAATTATCGGTATTGAGGATAATAAACCAAAGGCGATTGATGCTCTTTCATTCGAATGTAACGGTAACAACAGAATAAATGTTATGCCTCTTTCGACACGTTATCCGCAAGGCGGTGAAAGAAGATTGATTTCATCTGTAACAGGCAGGCAAATCAATTCACACATACTTCCTGCCGACGCAGGTGTAATTGTATTAAACATTGCAACAATCATTGCTATCTATGAGGCGGTAAAAATGAATATGCCTCTTGTTCACAGAGTTGTTACGCTAACAGGTGACGGTGTTAACGAACCAGGTAATATGGATGTTCCACTAGGTATTTCTCATAAATATTTGGCAGATGAATGCGGCGGTATCAAGGATTCGACAGTTAAAATTATTTCAGGCGGACCTATGATGGGCATGGCTATGAACAGCCTTGATTATCCTGTAATCAAAACATCTTCGTCAATTTTAGCCATAACTCATGATGACGTAGAAAAAATGGAAACAAGTGCATGTATTCGTTGCGGCAGATGCGTAGGTGCATGCCCGGAAACTCTTGTTCCGCAGCTTATGGCTCAGGCTGTAATTAACAAAAACTACGAGCAATTTGAAAAGCTTTATGGTATGGAATGTATTGAATGCGGTTGCTGCACTTATGTTTGTCCTGCTAAAAGACCGCTTACCCAAACATTCAAACTTGCCAAAATCAAAGTACGTGAAAGCAAAGCAACAAAATAAGGAGGGGTAATTATGTATAATGTTTCTGTTTCACCGCATATAAGAGATAAGAGTTCAACTCAAAAAATTATGATTGATGTATGCATTGCCCTTATTCCGACCTTAGCTTTCGGTGTATGGCATTTCGGTGCCAATGCGTTAATTGTAATTATTTCATCGGTAGTAAGCTGTGTATTGAGTGAGCTTATATTTGAATTAATTTATAAAAAACCAATTACAGTATTTGATTTCAGCGCAGTAGTAACAGGTTTAATTATTGCGCTTAATATGCCGCCGCAGATTGCATGGTGGGTGCCTGCGATTGGCGGTGTGTTCGCAATTGTTATAGTAAAAATGCTATTTGGCGGAATTGGTCAAAATATTATGAACCCCGCTCTTGCTGCAAGATGTTTTTTACTTATTTCGTTCACTTCACGTATGACTGATTTTTCAACAGTCGATGGTGTGTCATCTGCAACTGAGCTTGCTCAAATCAAAGCAGGGAATACTATTAATTTAAGAGATGCATTTTTAGGACTTCAAAACGGCTGTATCGGCGAGGTTTGCGCACTTGCAATATTAATAGGTTTTGCTTATTTACTTATCAGAAAAGTTATTTCTCCTCGAATTCCGCTTATTTATATGGCATCAACCGTCGTTTTTGTCGTACTGTTTGCACTCGTTAAAGGCAGAGAAATGGACTTCTCAGGCATGGTTAACTTTGCACTCGGAAACCTTCTTACAGGCGGTTTAATGAGCGGTGCGGTATTTATGGCAACAGATTACACAACAAGCCCGATTACAAAAACGGGTCAGGTTATTTATGCAATATTAATTGGATTTTTAACTGCAATATTCAGAGTCCTCGGCTCAAGCGCAGAAGGTGTATCTTATGCTATTATTATTTCAAACCTTGTTGTTCCTCTTATTGAAAAAATAACTGTTCCAAAAGCATTTGGTATGCGTAAGAAAGAGGAGGGTAAGGTATGAAAAATAAATTCTTAAAAAACTGCCTTGCATTGTTTTTAATTACTCTTGTAGCCGGTGTTTCACTTGCATTTGTAAATGAAATAACAAAAGAACCTATTGCAAAAGCGCAGGATAAAGCAAGGCTTGAAGCATATGAGGTTGTTTATCCCGATGCTCAATTTGAAGCGCTTGACAATACAGATGAAATACTCAAGGCGTCATCAGCTTCACTTAAGAAGGAAAACCTGTCGCAATGCACCGTTGACGATGTTTTAAAAGCTACAGATAAAAACGGCAACTTAATCGGTTATGTATTTTCCGCAACATCACCTTCCGGATACGGAGGCGATGTTAAGGTTGCAATCGGTGTATCGGCAAAAACAAATAAGCTTACAGGCTTTACTGTTTTGTCACACAGTGAAACTGCAGGCCTTGGTGCTAAGGCAACAGAGGACGATTTTAAATCACAATTTATCGGAAAATCTGCAAACGGCATTAATTATACTAAAAACGGCGCTTCAAGCGATAATGAAATCGATGCACTCAGCGGTGCAACAATTACATCAAACGCTGTTTGCGAAGCAGTAGACAGTGCGCTTGCCGTATATAACAATCAGTTAAAGGAGGTTGATTAATTTGAAAACACCTATTGAAAGATTATATAACGGTATTGTTAAAGAAAATCCAACCTTCATTCTTATGCTCGGTATGTGTCCGACCCTTGCAGTCACAACCTCTGCTATTAACGGTCTTGGTATGGGACTTGCAACAACAGTTGTTCTTGTTATGAGCAATATGATTATTTCCTTATTAAGAAAGGTAATTCCGGACGGTGTTCGTATGCCGGCATATATCGTTATTGTAGCTTCATTTGTAACAATAGTTCAAATGATATTACAGGCTTATGTTACAACGCTTTATGACGCTTTGGGCCTTTATATTCCGCTTATCGTTGTAAACTGTATTATTCTCGGAAGAGCAGAAAGCTACGCTTCAAAAAATAAGGTTATTCCATCTATATTTGACGGTCTCGGTATGGGACTTGGCTTTACTTTAGGTTTAACGTCAATAGGTATTGTTCGTGAGCTTATAGGAACAGGCAAAATTTTTAACCTTCAACTTTTACCTAAATCTTATGAGGGTGTATCAATCTTTATTTTAGCACCCGGTGCATTCCTTGTTTTGGCATTTTTATGTGCACTTCAAAACAAATTCGGTGCAAAAGGCGCTAATAGGCACGTTAAAGACGAAACTGCCTGCGGCGGAGATTGTATGCACTGTAATTCGCTTTGCAAGGAAGCAGAAAATAAGGAGGTAAACAAATAATGCTAAAGACCTTATTTCTTGTTTTAATGACAACGGCACTTATTAACAACGTTGTTCTTAGTCAATTTTTGGGAATTTGCCCGTTTTTGGGTGTTTCTAAAAATGTAAAAACCGCTGCAGGAATGGGCGGTGCAGTAATATTTGTTATTACAATTGCAAGTGCGGTTACAAATCTTTTATACACTTTCGTAATCAACAAGCTTCATATTACATATCTAAATACAATAATTTTCATTCTTGTAATTGCAGCACTTGTTCAGCTTATTGAATTGTTCTTAAAAAAATATGTTCCTAAGCTTTACCAAGCGCTCGGAGTTTATCTTCCGCTTATTACCACAAACTGTGCAGTATTAGGTGTTGCACTTACCAATGTGCAGGACAATAATAATTTTATAACATCTGTTGTAACCGGATTTGGAACAGCAGTCGGCTTTGCGCTTGCAATTATAATTATGGCAGGCATAAGAGAAAGAACAGAAAACAACGATTTTCCAAAAGCATTTAAAGGTACTCCTGCTGTATTATTAACAGCATGTCTTATGGCTATTGCTTTTTACGGCTTTGGAACACTTAAATAGAGGAGGGGAGCAATATGGATATTAAAAGTATTATCATTGCCTCAGTGGTTGTTGCCGCTGTTGGACTTATTATTGCCGTTCTTCTCAGTGTTGCCGAAAAGGTTTTTCACGTTGAAGTAGACGAAAAAGAAATTAAAGTCAGAGAAGCACTTGCGGGCAATAACTGCGGTGCTTGCGGATATGCAGGCTGTGACGCTCTTGCTAAGGCGATTGCTAAAGGCGAAGCACCCGTCAATGCTTGCCCTCCTGCCGGCAAAAAGGGCGCTGAAAAAATAGCGGAAATAATGGGCGCTCAAGCAGGAGAGTTTGTTAGGCAGACTGCATTTGTTAAATGTTCGGGAACCTGTGAAGTAAGGCACCAAAAATTTAATTATTACGGCACGAGAACGTGTACCTCTGCATCCGTTGCGCCCGGCGGCGGTGAAAGAAGTTGCCAATATGGCTGTATGGGATACGGCTCTTGCGCAGATGTTTGCGATAATCAGGCAATAAGAATTATCAACGGCAAGGCGGTTGTTGACGAAGAACTTTGCATCGCCTGCGGTAAATGCGTTAAAGCCTGTCCGCTTAATCTTATTGAAATTGTACCTTACAATTCTAAATTTAGGGTCCAATGTTCAAACAAACAGCGTGGCAAGGTTGTTAAGGATAATTGTCAGGCAGGGTGTATAGGTTGCGGTATGTGCGAAAGAAATTGCCCTAATGATGCAGTAAAAGTTATTGATAATGTTGCTAAAATAGATTACAATAAGTGTACCGAGTGCGGCTTGTGTGCTCAAAAATGTCCGACTAAGGTTATTAAAGAATTTATAAATTAAAGAGAGGAGGGGACTTATGAAAAAAATTGTTTCAATAGTCCTCTCCTTTACTTTGTTATTTACTTTGTTTGGCTGTTCAAACAGTAAGTATACCAAATTCTCAAAAAGTTTTTTGAATCTGTTTGACACTGCCTCAAGTATAACTGCTTATGATACCTCGCAAGCTGAATTCGACAAAAAATATAATAAGTTATACGGTGAAATTAAAGGATATTCCGAACTTTACGATATCTATAATGATTATGATAATATTGTAAATCTAAAATATATAAATGACAATGCATACAAAAAGCCTGTTAAGGTTGATAAAAGAATAATTGAGCTTTTGACCTATGGAAAAAAGGCATATAAAATTACAAACGGATATGTCGATATCGCTATGGGAAGTGTTCTTTCAATTTGGCACGATTACAGGGAAAAAGGGGAGTCGCTTCCTCCTAAATCAATGCTTACGAAAGCAAGTGAGCATACAGATATCAATAATTTAATTATAGACAAGGAAAATTCAACTATATTTTTCAATGATAAAGAATTAAAACTTGATGTAGGCGCAATTACCAAAGGATTTGTTTGCAATAAAATTTATGAATACATAACTAAAAACAATGTTTGGCAAAGCGCAGTTATTTCCCTTGGTGGAAATATAATCACAATCGGAAATAAGCCTGACAAAAATGATTTTGTTATCGGAATTGAAAATCCAAATTCAAATGAATATTTAGACAAAATTTACGCAGATGATAATACAAGTGTAGTTACAAGCGGCTCGTATCAAAGATATTACACGGTCGACGGCAAAGATTATTGCCATATAATCGATAAAAATACATTATATCCGGCAAATTATTTTAAATCAGTAACAGTAATATCAAGCGACAGCGCACTTGCCGATACGCTTTCTACGGCGTTATTTTGTATGGATTTAAACACAGGCAGGAAATTAGCCGAAAAATATAATATTCAAGCTATTTGGCTTGACAAAAACGATAAAATCACAAAAACCGACGGTGTTAAAAGTGCAAAATAAAAAAAGAAAAAATGATATAATATTAATAGCCGTTATCATTGCATTGGCAGCGTTAATTTTCATCTTAATCAACAGTTTTTCGTCAAACGGCAATAAGGTTATAATTGAGCAAGATGCAAAGCAAATAGCCATTCTTGATTTAAATAAAAATCAGGAATATAAGATATATGATAAAAACGGTAATATTTGTAATACCGTCATTATCAGCGGCGGTCTGGCTTCGATGAAATACGCAAATTGCAAGGATAAAATATGTGTTAATCATAATAAAATAAGCAAAAATAACGAATCAATAATTTGCCTGCCAAATAAGGTAATTGTAACGGTCGTAAGTGATAAAGGCAGTGACGTTGACGAGGTGGCAAGGTGAAAAAGTCTAATATTAAGCGGCTTTGCACGCTCTCATTAATGATTGCGCTTGCGTTTGCGTTTTCATATTTAGAATCATTAATACCGTTCAATTTCGGCATACCAGGCATCAAACTCGGCATTGCAAACCTTGTAGTTATTGTTGCGTTGTATACAATGAATGCTAAGGACGCTTTATTTATATCAATTATCAGAATTTTGCTTTCAGGCTTAGCCTTCAGCGGTCCATTTGCAATGATTTACAGTTTAATCGGCGGACTGCTTTCATTTTTAGTAATGTTTGCCGCCAAAAAGAGTAATAAGCTTTCACCAATCGGTGTATCGGCTCTCGGCGGAACAGTCCACAATTTCGGTCAAATACTCGTTGCCGCCGTTGTTATGCGAACCTACAGAATTATTTATTATTTCCCGATATTAATGATTGTCGGGCTTGTGACAGGCATTTTAAACGGAATTATTGCAGATATAATCATCAAACGAATTGCTAAAACAGGAGATACACAATGTCAATAGGATTAAAAAGGGGAGAAGTAGCAATTGAAAATCACCAAATCGAATGGGAATTTTCTGCAAAAAATACTATTGACATACTCAAAAACACATTAAATAATGACATTGTTGACGCCCAACATATAGGAAGTACATCAATTAAGAACATTTGCGCCAAGCCGATTATTGATATCGTTGTAGGTGTTAAAAATTTCAAGATATTTTAAAACATAACGATGAGCTTTCTAAACTCGCCATAATTTACAGACGTCAAGACCACCCTAATCAGCAATTATATGTCTGCGGTGATTTACAAAATAATATTCAAACACATTTTATTCATGTTGTAATATTCAACAGCAAGGAATGGAACGATTATATTAATAAGCGTGATTACTTAAACGCAAATGAAGAAAAAGCAAACGAATATTCTGATTTAAAAATAAAGCTTGCAAAGAAATATCCAAACGATAGAATTGCTTACACAAATGGCAAAAGCAAGCTTATTGAAGAAATATTAAAAAGTGCGTCTTTATGGAGAAAAGTAAATGATAAATTGTGATTTTGGTTAAATTATCGAAAAATCATTAAACGTTGACAATCCGTTCTTTGAAAATCACCTTTGCGCAAAAATGATATAGAAAAAGCAAGATAATATCCGAGGTATTAAAATGTTAAAGAAGAAGTATAACGGTGATGAAATTCAAAACAAGCAAATAAAAAAGCTTTATAACATTGCAAAATCTGTCGCTATTCCTAAAAAAATCAACGAACAAATTTGTTTCGGCGGCGTAGGTGCTGTTGTACTAACAAAACAAGGTAATATTTATACAGGAGTTTGTATCGATACAGATTGTTCACTTGGTATGTGTGCTGAAAGAAATGCATTATCCACAATGATTACAAACGGTGAAATTGAGATAGATACAGTTATAGCTGTTAATAAAATGGGAAAAGTTTTGCCGCCTTGCGGTGCTTGTCGTGAATTTATGTGGCAACTTAGTAATTCAAATGATATAAAAGTCGTAATAGACAATAAAGGCACAATGGTTAACCTTGAAAAATTAATCCCGTTTCCATACTAAATACTTAAGAAATAAAAAGAAATTGATGATAATATCAAGTTATTAAAATGACGCTTAAAACTTTTGTGCAATAATTTCGATTGACTAAATGCAGTAAAATGCTTATAATATAAGCAATAACGGTAAAACGAGTCCCCTCAATTGCACAAAATATTTATTTTGTGCAATTGATGAATTTTTAATGCTAATTAAAACAGATATAGGAGTTTGCAAGAACCCTATCCTTTTTATTTTGGATTATCAAAAAATCATTTCCGTTTTATCATTAAAATCTTATAATCACAATGGTTTATTGAAATGCGTAAAGAAGAATTCAGTACATTACCAAAGCTTGTACAGCAATATTTGGTTTATATTGAAGCTATCAAAGGTCACAGCGAAAAATCTGTACTTGAGTATGCTTCAGACTTACGTACCTTTTTTAGATACATAGTCAAATTAAAAGGCTTATACAGTTTTGACACAGAGGACGAAAAAATCGACTTGTCCCCTATTGATTTAAATTTTATACAGAGTGTAAATCTTGAAGATGCATATCAATTTATGATTTATTGCAAAAACGTAAGGCAAAACAACGAAACTACACGTGCAAGACGTGTAATATGCATCAGAAGATTTTATGCTTATTTGACAGACAATTTAGGATTGCTTGAAAAAAATCCTATGAAAAATCTCGACATTCCGAAAACAAAAAAATCATTGCCTAATTATTTGTCACTTGAAGAAGCTGAAAAGCTTTTGTCAGTTATAGACGGCAAATACAAAGAGCGAGATTATGCAATGATTACGCTGTTTTTAAACTGCGGAATGCGACTGAGTGAGCTTGTATCAATTGATTATAACGATATAAAAGCTGATGGTACACTCGTCATAACCGGTAAAGGAAACAAGGAACGAACTGTTTATTTAAACCAAGCGTGCATTAATGCTGTCACCACATATATGAAAGTAAGGCCGCACGACGGTGTAAAAGACAGAGCGCTGTTTTTAAGTTCTCGCAATCAAAGGATAAGCAACAGAAGCGTTCAGCATATTGTTGAAGAATATTTAAAAAAAGCAGGATTAGGTGACCGTGGTTTATCGGTTCATAAGCTAAGGCATACTGCAGCAACACTTATGTATCAGCACGGAAATGTTGACGTATTGCTTCTTAAGGAAATACTCGGTCACGAAAATCTCAGCACCACGGAAATTTATACTCATATCAGCAATGACGCAACTAAAAAAGCCGTTGATTCAAACCCGTTATCAACTGAAAAACCTAAATGGTAACAACACTTTTCAAAAGCGTTTCAATGAGTGCACAAACGCCCGAAAAAGCAATTATAATCAAACCGTAAATCAAAAATTTTCTTAATGTCGGCTTGACTTCTAACTTATAATCAAGATTATTTTTTGTTATATCAACTATTTGCTTTGACATATTGCTACTTGTTTGGATAACAAAAATCAAAACGGTTAGAAAAAGCGCAGCAAAAGGCGCAATCATAAGAATTGTATAGCCTACACCCTTTGCTTGATAATTTATGTAAAAATATGCTGCCTTCATTCCAACCTGAATGCCTATAACGCATGGAATAATGTTTATTAAACCGTATCCGATAAGGCAAAAAGCAAGAAAAACGGTAATTAAAAAAAGCGACAAATAATTACAAATATTTTGGCTGAAAAGTTTTGAAAAATTTGCATTGCTCGGCTTTAAAACAGAATCAAGCGCACTGCTTTGAAGAAGCCTGTAAAGAACAGTTCCTATTGCCAATGAGCAAGCATAAAAAACAATTGAATATATAACTGTTTTATTATCAACAATGATTTTTTCAATGTCGGTTTTCTTTTCATTTTCATCTTCTAAATTAAATTCCTTTTTAAGTTCAATAGGAATATCACTCAATTTTAATCACCTTCTCTTCCCTGCCGACATAACCCCTGTTACAAATGCTACTGCAATAATTATTGCCAATGATATAAATAATTGAACGAACTCCTTGCCAAAAAATATAAAATTTGCAAGAGTAAATAATACTAACGGTATAATCGACAAAAATGACAAGAATAGTATATTGTTTTTAAAAGGCTTAAGACAAATAAAAGGAACTATAAAAGACGTCAGCGCACTAATCAAATAACCGGCATATTTACAATACGATAAGTCCAAATCAAGTTTAAAAATTATAAATGAAGCAACAGATGATATTAATATTATTGACGTCGTAGTTAATGCTAAGGATTTTACAATAAATTTGATTATAACACTTTTTACGTTAAGACTGCTTATTTTAGGCATAATAAAACCCCCTGAATAATTAATATTCAAGGGGTTATTTTTTTAGAACAATTATTTATTATCCTTTTTATTTGAGCCGTCCTTGTCAGCCTTTTTAGCTGCCTTTTTTTCTTTAGCGGCTTCTCTTGCAGCTTCTACTTCCTTTTGATGCTGCTCGTTCTTTGTTCTGTTAGTATTAATTGCCCAGCGCTCAATTTTCATCTTATTTCTGTCAGCACCGGTTTCAATGATAAGGTCGTTTTCACGAATTGTAACAACACGTCCTACAATACCGCCGATTGTAACAATCTCATCGCCGATTTCAAGAGCATTTCTCATTTCCTGCTCTTCTTTTTGACGCTTCTTCTGTGGACGAATCATCATAAAATACATAAGTGCGAACAACACAACCATAAGAACAATCATTTGTATGCTGCTTGTCTTTTGATTAGCAGCTGAGCCTGAAGCTGCATTTTGCGCAAATAATAAAATTGATTCCATAAAATTAATTTCCTCCAATTATATGATAAAAAGTATTATAAATTAAATTTATATGATTTGCAAGTCTTTTCTAAATTCTTGTATCAAGTTTAACACAAAATTCATTTTTATAATCCGTAAATGTACCGTTGTCTAAGTTTTCTCTTATCTCAGCCATAAGATTATTATAAAAGTAAAGATTATGCATAACGGCAAGGCGCATACCGAGTATTTCATTGCTCTTAAACAAATGACGAACATACGCTCTTGAATGTTTTCGGCAAGTTGGGCAATTACATTCTTCATCAATAGGCTTACCGTCACGTTCATATTTGGCATTATTGATGTTTATTATTCCTTTTTTTGTAAATAAATGACCGTGACGTGCATTTCTTGACGGCATTACACAGTCGAACAAATCAACGCCTCGGCTGACACCCTCAAGAATATTGCCAGGAGTGCCGACGCCCATAAGATATCTCGGCTTGTTCTTTGGAGCATAAGGTTCAACAGCAGATATAATTCTATACATATCCTCTTTGGGTTCTCCGACTGCAAGGCCGCCGATTGCATAGCCGTCAAGTTCCATTTTTGCAATTTCTTTCATATGCCAAATACGCAAATCGTCATAAACACAGCCTTGGTTTATGCCAAATAGTAATTGGTTTTTATTAATTGTTGTATCAAGAGAATTAAGCCTGTCCATTTCCTTTTTGCAACGTTCAAGCCAACGAAGTGTACGCTCGCAAGCCTCTTTTGCATATTTAAGAGTTGCAGGGTTTTTAACACATTCATCAAATGCCATTGCAATCGTTGAACCTAAATGAGACTGAATTTGCATACTTTCCTCAGGTCCCATAAATATTTTTCTTCCGTCAACATGAGAATTAAAAGTTACACCCTCTTCGTTGATTTTGTTAAGTTTTGCAAGGCTGAAAACTTGAAATCCGCCGCTGTCGGTTAAAATAGGCCTGTCCCAATTTGTAAATTTATGAAGCCCACCCATATCGTATACAAGTTCATCACCCGGACGAACGTGAAGATGATAAGTGTTGCAAAGCATTACCTGACAACCGATATCTTTTAAATCCTCGGTTGAAAGACCGCCTTTAATTGCGGCTGAGGTTGCAACGTTCATAAATGCAGGGGTTTGAACAGTTCCGTGTACTGTTTCAAACTGCCCTCTTCTTGCTGTGCCCTCTTGTTTTAATAATGTATATTTAGCCATAATTTCCTCTCAAATCTTATAGTATATCAGCAAATAAACATAGCATCGCCAAAGCTGAAAAATCTGTATTTTTCATCAACTGCGATTTTGTATGCGTTCATTACATGGTCATAGCCGGCGAAAGCAGAAATAAGCATAATGAGTGTGCTTTCAGGAAGATGAAAATTAGTAACAAGCGCATCTATGCATTTAAATTCGTAACCGGGATAAATAAATATGCTCGTGTCATCTTCATCTGCACAAATACAGCCATTCTTAGTAGCAACCGATTCAAGCGTTCTACAGCTTGTAGTACCTACGGAAATAACTCTTTTTCCGTTTTTCTTGGTTTCATTAATTAAATCGGCAGTTTCCTGCGGCATAATATAATGCTCCGTATGCATAGTATGTTTTGTGACATCATCAACCTTTACAGGTCTAAAAGTTCCAAGCCCTACATGAAGCGTTACATATCCGATATTAACGCCTTTTGCTTTGATTTCCTCAAGCATTTCCTTAGTAAAATGCAGACCTGCGGTCGGTGCTGCAGCAGAACCTAAATGTTCGCTGTAAACAGTTTGATATCTTTCCTTATCAGCGAGCTTTTCCTTAATATAAGGCGGAAGTGGCATTTGACCGATTTCATCCAAAACAGCATAGATATTGGCATCACAATCAAATTTAATAATTCTGTTGCCATCATCAAGAACGTCAATAACCTTGCACTCAAGCTTTCCCTCGCCAAAAACAAATTCCGTTCCTACTTTTGCTTTTTTGCCCGGCTTGCAAAGACATTCCCAAACAAGTGTTTCCTTTTGTTTCAAAAGCAAAAATTCAACTACAGCTCCGGTTTCTTTTTTAACACCGAATATTCTTGCAGGAATGACTCTTGTATCATTAAGAATCAAGCAATCGCCGGGATTTAAGTAGTCTGTTAAATCCTTAAAAATTTTGTGTTCAACTTCACCCGTTTCCTTATTTAAAACCATAAGTCTTGATGCATTTCTCGGCTCAATAGGGGTTTGAGCAATAAGCTCTTCGGGTAAATCATAATAAAAGTCTGAAGTTTTCATCATATTCTCCGTAAATTTTGATTGACATATATATATAATAAGTGTTATTATATCAAATAAGTACGGATGAGGTAAAAAACCTTAAGCGCACTTCAACCGTCAACAAGTATTATATTGCATATTATCTTGTTTTACAAGTTATTTTTTAAGGAGATTACAGACTATGAGTAAAAAGTACAATGTCGGCATCGTCGGCGCAACAGGTATGGTAGGTCAAAGATTTGCTACTTTACTTGAAAATCACCCTTGGTTTAACGTTGTTTGCCTTGCAGCATCTTCAAGAAGTGCAGGTAAAACCTATGAAGAAGCTGTTGGTAAAAAATGGTGCATGGATACACCTATTCCTGAAAATATGAAAAACATTGTTGTAATGGACGCAACAAATGATATTGAAAAAATCACTTCACAGGTAGATTTTGTATTCTGTGCGGTTGATATGAAAAAAGATGAAATCAAAGCTCTTGAAGAGGAATATGCAAAGCACGAGTGTCCGGTAGTATCTAACAACAGTGCTAACAGATTTACACCTGACGTTCCTATGGTAGTTCCGGAACTTAATGCCGAGCATATCAACATTATTCCTGCACAAAGAAAAAGACTCGGTACAAAGCGTGGCTTTATCGCAGTAAAATCAAACTGTTCGCTTCAGTCTTATGTACCTGCTCTTTTCCCTCTTCAGGAAAAATATCCTATTAAGAAAGTACTTGTTTGTACTTACCAGGCTATTTCAGGCGCAGGAAAAACATTTGAAACATGGCCAGAAATGATTGATAACGTTATTCCATACATCGGCGGTGAAGAAGAAAAGAGTGAAAAAGAGCCTCTTAAGCTTATGGGTAAAATTGTCGGCGACGAAATCGTTTCTGCAGATTCCCCGGCTTTCACAGCTCAGTGTATTCGTGTTCCTGTTTCAAACGGTCACCTCGGTGCAGTATTTGTAGAATTTGAGGATAAGAAGCCTACTAAGGAAGAAATGATTAATATTTGGGAAAACTTCTCAGGCAGAGCACAGGAACTTAATCTTCCGTCTGCTCCAAAGCAATTTCTTCACTATTTTACAGAACCTGACAGACCTCAGATTCATTCAGAAAGAATGCTTGAACACGGCATGGCTGTTTCTATCGGCAGACTCAGAGAAGACACACAATACGATTATAAATTTGTTTGCCTTTCTCACAACACACTTCGTGGTGCAGCAGGCGGTGCCGTTCTTCTCGGTGAGCTTCTTGCAGCAGAAGGTTACTTTGATTAATATATTTGTAATAAATTTGTTAAGGAGATAATCATTATGAAAAATCCTATTTTTACAGGTGCAGCAGTTGCTATTATCACTCCTATGAATGAGGATGGAACTGTTAATTATGATGAATTTGCAAAGTTTATTGACTTTCAAATTGAAAACGGCACCGACGCTATTGTAGTATGCGGTACTACAGGCGAAAGTTCAACACTTAAGGTTGTTGAGCACAACGAATGCATCAGGTGGTGCGTTGAATATGTAAATCACAGAGTTCCTGTTATTGCAGGAACGGGTTCAAACAGTACCGCTTGTGCAATTGAAATCAGCCAAGAGGCTTGCAAAAACGGCGCAGACGCTCTTTTACTCGTTACACCTTACTATAACAAAACAAGTCAAAGAGGTCTTATTGCCCACTACACTGCCATTCACGACGCAACAAACCTTCCTATAATTCTTTACAATGTTCCGTCAAGAACAGGTGTTAATATTAAACCTGAAACTGCTGCTGAGCTTGCTAAGCTTCCAAGAGTAAACGGTATTAAGGAAGCTTCGGGTGACCTTGACCAAGTAGCTAAGATTCACGAACTTTGCGGTGATGAGCTTAACATTTGGAGTGGTAATGACGACCAAATTTTTGACATTCTTGAGCGTGGCGGAAAAGGCGTAATAAGCGTTCTTTCTAACATTGCACCTAAGGAAACTCACGAAATTGTTGCTTCATACTTAAACGGCGACAAGAAAACATCCAAAGAACTTATGGATAAGTACGTTAAACTTGCAAAGGCTATGTTTGTTGACGTCAATCCTATTCCTGTAAAAGAGGCTGTAAGCCTTATAGGATTTAACGCAGGTCCTTTAAGACTTCCTCTTATTGAAATGGATGAAAGTAACAAGAAATACGTTAAAGAAACAATGGAAGCATACGGCTTAGTAAAATAAGTATAAATAAGGAAGTAAAAAATGACTAATTTAATTATAACAGGCGCTAACGGTAAAATGGGCAAAGTTATTCAAAGCATTGTAGCAAATCGTAGCGATTGCAACATAGTTGCCGGTGTTGACCTTAACACAGAAGATAACGGGCACTTCCCTATTTACTCTTCAATTTTTGATGTCAAGGAAAAAGCAGACGCCATTATTGACTTTTCAAATCCCGTGCTTCTTAACGATTTACTTTCCTATTCCGAAAAGACCTCTACACCACTTGTAATTGCAACAACCGGATACAGTGATGAGCAAAAAAAGCAAATCTCAGATGCTTCAAAAAAAATCCCCGTGTTCTTTACTTATAATATGAGTATGGGTGTTAATCTTCTTGCAAATCTTGCTAAAAAAGCTGTTGAGGTTCTCGGCAATGATTTTGATATAGAGATTGTAGAAAAGCATCATAATCAAAAAATTGACGCACCGAGCGGTACGGCTCTTATGCTTGCAGATGCAATGTGTGAAGAAATCGAACAGCCTATGAAATACGAATACGACCGTCATTCAAAGCGTGAAAAACGTACTAAGAATGAAATCGGTATTCATGCAGTAAGAGGCGGAACAATTGTTGGCGAGCACGAAATAATTTTTGCAGGCCGTGACGAAATAATTACTCTATCACACTCTGCAAGAAGCAAGGAAATATTCGCAGTAGGCGCTGTAAATGCAGCTGTTTATATGAATGGCAAGGGTGCAGGCCTTTATGATATGAAAGAATTAATTGATTAACAATAAATCATTAACAAGGCAAACTTTTACGGTTTGTCTTGTTTTTTTTATATAAATATGTTTTAATATATAATAAAGTTTTGAGAAATAAATGGCGGTGAATTATATGAATATTCAACAGCTTCGTTGCATAGTTGAAATTGCAAGAGTAGGTTCAATAACAAAGGCGGCTGAAAATCTTTATATGAACCAACCGAACTTGAGCCGAACTGTAATTGAATTTGAAAAAGAATACGGCATTACTCTTTTTATACGTAATTCGCAAGGTGTCATCTTAACCGACAGCGGAAAGAAAGTTGTAGAGAAAGCCGAAGAAATCATAAAAAAAACAAATGATTTAAACCGTTTCTTATATAATAACGATAAGGAAACAATAAACGTGAAATTGGCTGTTCCCCGTTCATCATATATCAGTGTAGCATTTTGTAACACCATTGAAGCCGTCGAAAACAATAAGCTCAATATTTCTTTCAAAGAATGTAATAACACAGATGTATTAAACGACGTTATGATTAACGGCTATAATCTCGGAATTATAAGAATTCCAACAGAGCTTGAAGCAAAATATAAAAAGATGATTACGTCTAAACAAATGCAATTTCAGGAAATTTGGAATTTCAAATATAAAGTTCTGTTTTCGCAAAATCATCCTCTTGCAACAAAGCAAAAGCTTCAATTTAACGATTTAAAGAAATATTCAGTGTTACTTCATGATGATGAATATATCCCCTTTGTTTCAAAAGAAGAAATTAAAAGATACACTCCCTCGCACGATTCTCAAAGTAAAATTCTGATTCAAGAACGTGGAAGCCAATTTGATATTCTTTCAAATCTGCCTAATACTTATATGTGGACCACCCCCATTCCGAAAAGTCTTCTTGAAAATCATAAGCTTGTAACTAAAAAATGTATTGATAATAAGCAATCTTTTTCCGATATTCTGATTTATCCTAAAAATTACACATTAACTGACTTTGAAAAATTGTTTATTGAAAATGTTTTTGAAATTAAATATGAGCTTGAAAACGGCAATAATACGGTATAAAATCGTATTATTGCCGTTTTTTTTACAATTTATATTATTAATAAATTGTAAATATTAAATCGACAATTATATATTATTTAGTATATTTATAAGAAATTGCTATTAATATGATAAAATTTTAACAAATAAATGATACAAATTTAACAAAGGTGTTCAATACTGACATATGTCAGTTACTACATATCATTAGTGATATGTAACATATCATATTTTATATTACTATTATTATTCTATTTGTGTTAAAATTCATAGCGGAAAAGAAAAAATCCATTAATTAATAAATTATTCTATTTAAGGAGGAATAATCACTATGGTAGATTTCGAACAATGGGAAGGCTTTGAAGGCTCTCTCTGGAAAGAAGAAGTAAATGTACGTGACTTTATCCAGAAGAACTATACAGTCTATGACGGTGACGAATCTTTCCTTGCAGGCCCAACAGATGCAACAAATAAACTTTGGGGTATTCTTCAAGGTCTTCAAAAGGAAGAACGTGCTAAGGGCGGCGTACTTGATATGGAAACTAAAGTTGTTTCAGGTATCACTTCTTACGGCCCTGGCTACATCAGCGAAGCTGACAAGGACCTTGAAAAGGTTGTAGGTTTACAGACAGACAAGCCTCTTAAGAGAGCATTTATGCCTTTCGGCGGTATTAAGATGGCTGAGCAGGCTTGCTCAACTTACGGTTATGAGCCGGATCCTGAACTTCATAAAATTTTCACAGAATATTGCAAGACACATAACCAGGGTGTATTTGATGCTTACACTCCTGAAATGCTTAAGGCTCGTCACAACAAGATTATTACAGGTCTTCCTGATACTTACGGACGTGGCCGTATCGTAGGCGACTACAGAAGAGTTGCTCTTTACGGTATTGACTTCCTTATGGAAGAAAAAAAGCATGACTTTGCTAACTGCGGCGACGGTACAATGACAGACGACGTTATTCGTCTCAGAGAAGAAATCACAATGCAGTACAAAGCACTCGGTCAGATGAAGAAAATGGCTGAAAGCTACGGCTATGATATTTCTAAGCCTGCTAAGGACGCTAAAGAAGCTGTTCAGTGGTTATACTTTGGCTACCTTGCTGCTATTAAGACTCAAAACGGTGCTGCAATGAGTGTCGGCAGAATTTCAACATTCCTTGACATTTATATTGAAAGAGACCTCAAGGCAGGCAAACTTACCGAATCAGAGGCTCAGGAACTTATTGACCATCTTGTAATGAAGTTCAGAATGGTTAAGTTCGCAAGAATCCCATCATACAATCAGCTTTTCTCAGGCGACCCTGTTTGGGCTACACTTGAGGTTGCAGGTATCGGCGTTGACGGTCGCTCAATGGTAACAAAGAATGACTTCCGTTTTCTCCATACTCTTGAAAATATGGGTCCTTCACCTGAACCAAACCTTACAGTTCTTTATTCATCAGCACTTCCTGACACATTTAAGAAGTATGCTGCTGATATTTCTATCAGAACAAGTTCAATTCAGTATGAAAACGATGACGTTATGAAGCCGGTATGGGGCGATGACTACTCAATTTGCTGCTGCGTATCAGCTACACAGACAGGTAAAGAAATGCAGTTCTTCGGCGCAAGAGCTAACCTTGCTAAGTGCCTTCTTTACGCTATCAACGGCGGTGTTGACGCTAAAACATTTGAGCAGGTTGGTCCTAAGTACAGACCTATTACATCAGAATACCTCGATTATGACGAAGTAATTGAAGCTTATGACAGAATGATGGATTGGCTCGCAGGTCTTTATGTTAATGTACTTAACCTCATTCAGTTTATGCATGATAAATACTATTATGAAGCTGCTGAAATGGCACTTATTGATACAGATGTAAGAAGAACATTTGCAACAGGTATTGCAGGTTTCTCTCACGTTGTTGACTCTCTCAGTGCTATCAAGTATGCTAAGGTTAAGACAATAAGAAACGAAGACGGTGTTGTTGTTGATTACGAAACTGAGGGTGACTTCCCACGTTACGGTAACGATGATGACAGAGCTGACGAAATCGCTGTATGGCTTCTCAAGACTTTCCTTGACAAGATTAAGAAGCATCACACATACCGTAATTCAGAGCCGACAACCTCTATCCTTACTATCACATCAAACGTTGTATACGGTAAGGCAACAGGTACAATGCCGGATGGCCGTAAGGCAGGCGCTCCTCTTTCACCGGGTGCTAACCCATCATACGGTGCAGAACAAAGCGGTCTTCTTGCTTCTCTTAACTCTGTAGCTAAGCTTCCATACGAATGGGCTCTTGACGGTATTTCAAATACTCAGACAATCAACCCGGGTGCTCTCGGTCATTCAGAAGAAGAAAAGATTAACAATCTTGTTCAGGTTATGGACGGTTATTTTGACCAGGGTGCTCATCACCTTAACGTAAACGTATTCGGTACTGAAAAGCTTATCGATGCTATGGAACATCCTGAAAAAGAAGAATATCAGAACTTCACAATTCGTGTATCAGGTTATGCTGTTAAGTTCATTGACCTTACTAAGGAACAGCAGATGGACGTTATTTCAAGAACCTGCCACGACAGAATGTAATTATTAACTTATAAAGGATTTGTTGAAATTGGACGGTAAAATTCACAGCATTGAAACTTTTGGTCTTGTTGACGGACCGGGTGTAAGATACGTACTCTTTTTGCAAGGTTGCAATATGCGTTGCAAATATTGCCATAATCCAGAAACCTGGAGCTTTGATGATGCGAAATTTACCGTTTCGGCAAAGGATGCATTCAACAAGGCATATAAGTATAAGAATTATTGGAGAAAAAACGGAAAGCCAAACGGCGGTATTACAGTAAGCGGCGGTGAACCGCTCCTTCAAATTGATTTTGTAACTGAATTTTTCAAACTTGCAAAGGAAAAAGGAGTACACACCACGCTTGACTCCTCAGGCTCTGCTTTTACAAGAGAAGAGCCTTTCTTCTCCAAATTCAATGAGCTTATGAAGTATACTGACCTTGTTATGCTTGATTTAAAGCAAACAGATACTGAAAAGCATAAAGAACTTACGGGCAGAACAAATGAAAATATACTTGATATGGCAAAATATTTGTCAGATATCGGCAAGGATATGTGGATAAGAAGAGTTCTCGTTCCTAATTTAACCAATGATGATAACGAGCTTAATAATCTTTATAGCTTTATTTCGTCACTCAAAACGGTTAAAAAGGTTGAAATACTCCCCTACCACACATTAGGTATTTTTAAATGGGAAAACCTCGGTATCAAATATCCTCTCGAAGGCTATAAGCCCCCTACAAAAGAAGAGGTTGAAAAGGCAGAAAAAATACTTCATATTGAAAAATAAAACTAACCCTCCTGATTGATTCAGGAGGGTTTTGTTATGCCTATTTTTAATTTGAAATTTTATTAAGTAATGCATAGTCCTTTGCATTTATATATCCGTCATTATTCAAATCAAGATACATATTGTCATTACCTCGCACTACCTTAGTATTTACGTAATCAATAAATATAGGCAATTTGCTCTTGGATTTTGTAATATTATTATCACAATAAGGGCATTGATAGTTTAACAAGCCGTTCTTTGCATCAACGAATTTATACCTGTGACCTACAGGTTCAATATAATCAACTATATAACTTTTTCCGCAACCGTTACATTCATACATTGTATAGCCCTTTGTTGCACAAAATGGACCGATATTTTTCTTAACGTAGCTGTGAATATGGTCATATTTAATATCGTTGTCGGCTTCGCTGTTATCGCTATAATCTGACACACTCGAAAGGCTGTATGTTACAACAGGTGAATAGAAATACATTCCGTCAATACAAAAGTATGAACGAACAGATATACCGTCAGCAGCACTTTCCGCAGGGATATCGGTAAATACTGCATTATATGTTGAAACAGTTCCTTCAACATTTCTTTTATTTGCAGATTTTGTATAGACAGTACTATCATTTGCTCTCAAGGAATCATTTTTTTGGAAATCATTTAATCCGTTTAGAGATTTGTATGTGTAGACAAAACCATATTCAATATTTTCAGCATATTTTTTGAAATCAAAGCCTATACTGTTTTCATCAAATGCAAAACCAAATCGCAAGCCATTATCTTTTGTTCTGATTTGAGCACCTTTGCTTTGAGCAATATCATCGCTGATTATATGTGTTATTGAGCTTTGATATTTTTCAGGTATATTATTCATCCAAGGTTCATATTCAGGGCTTATAATGGTATATTTATATTCTAAATATTTTTGTGGCAAACTTGCACTTGTAAGCCTATAAGCATATATAGTCACGTTGCTCGGAATGGAAAGTCTTAAAGATTTTATTTTAGGTGCAAAAATTAACTTTATATTAGTACAACCATTAAAATTATCATTGGCAAGTCCTGTTGCGTTCGGAATATACAGCGTTTTCAAATTACTGCAGTTATAAAATGCCTGAGCACCAATAGATGTTGCTTTATTCATAATAATTTCTTCAGCTTTGCAACTGTCAAATGCATTTTCACCTGTTTTAGTGCAATTAGGAAGATTTACTATATTAAAATATGTTCCTGCTAATCCTTTTTCAGCAACCCAATCTACTGATGAAAAATCAGGTTGTTTTGGTAATGATTTACAGCCGTAAAGAGCCTCACTGCCTATTTCTTTCACTTTTGATAAATCAATATCGGAAAGCTGATTACAATTATAGAAACATTTTTTATTTAAGAAACAAAGATTGTTTGCAGTCACTGATTTCAGATTTGTATTGCTGAAAGCATCATCACCGATGCTTTCAATTGTATCCGGCAAAGTGATGGTTTCAATATTGCTGTTGCTGAATACTTGCGGACCTATTTTTCTTGGCTCTTTTCCGTTTACTACATCAGGAACAACAATATTTGCTTCATTGCCAAGATATGCTTTAATAATGCCATCGTTGTTAATTACAAATTCACTTTCGCCATCTTCTAAAATGTAGTAATCAAGATAAGTGAATTTACTGTGGAAAGGAGAGCCTGCTCTTGCAAAAGCTGCGGCAATAATTCTTGTGGAATCCGTAACATCAATAGGTGCAGTATATTTTGTACCGTTTATTTCTGTCGGCAATGTGCCGTCTGTTGTGTAGTAAATATCCACAAGTGAATTTGCACATTTTAATTCAACGCTTATATTGTCTCGGTATGCTCCGCTTATATAATTGGCTGTAACATCTTTACATCTTGTGCCGTTTATGATATTTGAAAAGTTTACGATACCCGCACCATAGCGGCCATAATAACAGGAACTTTTTTTGAATGGTGTTGCAGTTGCAATAATTTCCTGCTTAACCTGTTCGGGTGTGTAGCTTCTGTGTTCCATCAGGACATAGGCTGCGGCTGCTGATACAAGCGGCGTTGCCATAGAGGTTCCGGGGAATTGTGCATAAGTATTATTACCGGGAAAATTAGCAGTATATACGCCAACTCCGGGAGCGGAAATATCCACACAACTACCATAACTTGAAGAAGACCATGCATAGCCATATTGATTTGTGGCGGCAACGGTTATAACACTATCAAATATTGCAGGTTGTTGATAAACTTCTTTACCATCATTACCGGCTGCAGCAACAACAGTGACTCCCATATCAACAAGTTCATCTATTACAGTTCCAAGACTTCCTGTTGAAAATGAACAATTTATTATATCAGGCTTGTTTTTTAATTGCTTGATATATGATAAAGCGGCTACAGCCTCTGACGAAGTACCTTTTGAGTTTTTGTTAAATATTTTATAAGCGAATAGTTTAACATTACTTGGCGTACTTTTAGCGATAGCACCAGCCACTTTTGTACCATGACCTGATGTGTCCCTTTCGTCACCTGAAGCATCAGTACTGAAATCTACTTTTGTGCGTTCGATTCTGTTTTTAAATAATTCGTGGTTATAATTGATTCCGCTGTCAACTACAGCAATATTTATATTGAGTTTAGCCCTTAATTTATAATAATCAAGAGCAGAAACTGCATCCGTTTCTTCGTATGCCCATTCATCACTCCAGTTACCACTGGAACCTATAGAGGTAGAAGAAGTGGTAATAACACTATCATAATCTGCTGTATAACCTGCATTTTCATATTGTGTTTTCGCAAATTCTGCTGATTCATCATCTGCATACTGCAAAAAGGCATAACCAAAACCATAAACACTGTCGATAGCATCATATTCTTCAATTTTATCATCGGACTTAACTATCAATCTTGTATTGATAGTTTGTTCATCTGTACTGTCTAATTCATTGTAATTGTCATATTCACTGCACAGTGCGGCAATTTCTTTGCCTGTTTTTAATACACTTTGCTTTCTTGCTTCTTCTGCCATAACGCTTGTAATCGGCGCACATATAGATAAAACAATTATAATCGACAGTAAAACGCTCAGCCTCTTTTTCATACAAACTTCCCCTAATATATTCATTAAGTAAATATTAACATAATATTAAGACATTAGCAATACATATTGCGATATTGACAATATAAAGCCTTTTTGAATTTAACGATAATCAATTCACTGCATAAAAAGTTTGACTACCTTACCCTCTAATACATCGGGAACGCTGATTGACTGCGGGCAATGATTTTTGCATTTATTGCACCAAGCGCAGGCTGCCGGATTGACTTTATAAGAGTTATATTTATCTCTGCCAGAATTGATGTCAATTTCACCTGAAACGACGCTGTTATAAAGAGAGAAAAACGAACTGATTTTAATACCCTTTGGGCAAGGTTGGCAATAGTCACAGCCCGTGCAGGAAATAACCTCGCTTTTGTTAATAATTGTGGCTGCCTTTTCGCAAAGGGAATATTCAATATCAGTAAACGGCTTAAAATCAGTTAAAGTAGAAAGATTATCAAGCATTTGCTCTGCACTGTTCATTCCGCTTAAAATTGTGATTATATTTTTATGGCTTGCAACAAAGCTCATAGCCCACGAGGCAGGGCTGTTATCAGGCTTTAAAGATTTAAACATATCCGATATCTCGTCATTAACCAAAGCAAGCTTACCGCCCCTTACAGGCTCCATAACGATTGTGGGAATACCTGCATCTTCAAGTATTTGGTATTGCATCTTTGCATTTTGATTTTCCCAATCAAGATAATTCATTTGAATTTGAGCAAAATCCCATTTATGAGCAGATACTATATTTCTTAAATCGTCAACCGTTCCGTGAAACGAAAAGCCGATATATTTAATCTTACCCTCTTTTTGCATTTTCTTTAAAAAATCATAAGCGTAGAATTTTTCGCATTTTTCAAAATTTTCATTATCAAGAGAATGAAGAAGATAAAAATCAAAATAATCCATACCGGTTCGCTCAAGCTGTTTCTCAAACACACGCTTCATATCCTCTTTAGTATCACACAGCCAAATAGGTAGCTTATCGGCAATAAAATATGTATCTCTCGGATATTTATTTAACGCATAACCTATAAATGCTTCGCTTTTACCACAATGATACATATATGCGGTATCAAAATAGTTCACTCCGTTTTTATATGCTAAATCGACAAGACTTTGCGCCTTATCATAATCAATATTACGGTTTGATTCTCTTTTTTGCTCGGTTTCGCACGGCAGTCGCATAGTGCCCAAACCTAAAAGAGATACATTAATATCCTTAAATTTTCTTTTATCAACCATCAAATATTCCTCACTAAAAAAGGCAGGAAAACCAAAGTCCCCTGCCCGATTAATTATTATTCCTTAGTCCAAGTAACACCCTGCGGTGTATCCTTTAAAATGATGCCCTTAGCTTTAAGCTCGTCACGAATACGGTCAGCCGTTGCCCAATCTTTATTAGCTCTTGCCGTCTGACGTTCTTCAATAAGCGCTTCAATATCAGCGTCAACGTCGTTGCTCTTTCTGTTATAAAGAATACCAAGCACATCGCAAAGTTCGTCAAACACATCAGCGGCTGTTTGACAAACATTTTTAGAAACTTCCTTATCAAGAATAGATATATTAATATCCTTAACAAGGTCAAAGATTGCCGCAACGCCGTCGGCAGTATTAAGGTCATCGTCCATAGCCTCAATAAATTGCTCTCTGCGGCTGTTTATGCGGTCGATAAGCTCAGTATCGTCAGCTATGTCTTTAGCGTTTTTAATAGCAAAATCAAGGCTTTCACGGCAAGTATAAAGTCTTTCAAGAGCGCTTTTGCACTGTTCAATTATTTCAAGGCTATAATTAATAGGTGAACGATAATGAGATGAAACAAGAAAGTATCTGATAACTTCATAACCGTAAACATTGGCAATTTCACGAACTGTTTTGAAATTGCCGAGTGATTTACTCATTTTGACGTTATCAACATTGATATAGCCGTTGTGCATCCAATATTTTGAAAAAGTGCAACCGTTTGCACACTCGCTTTGCGCAATTTCATTTTCGTGATGAGGGAAAATAAGGTCCTGACCGCCGCAATGAATATCAATTGTATCGCCTAAATATCTTTTATTCATAGCAGAACATTCAATATGCCAGCCCGGTCTGCCCTTACCCCAAGGCGACTGCCAATAAGGCTCACCCTCTTTTGCAGCTTTCCAAAGAGCGAAATCAAGAGGATTTTCCTTTTTCTCTCCGATAGCAATTCTTGCGCCCGACTGTAAATCCTCAATAGGCTGATGGCTTAATTTGCCGTAGTCCTTAAATTTAAGAGTTCTGAAATAAACGTCGCCGTCAACTGAATAAGCGTAACCTTTTTCTTCAAGAGTTTTGATTATATTAATAATCTCATCAATATTCTCCGTTGCCTTTGGGTGAACTGTTGCTTTTTTGAAATTCAATCCGTTAGCATCAATCCAAAATTCTTCAATGTACTTTTTAGAAATTTCCTCAAAGGTACTGCCCTCTTCATTTGCACGTTTAATAATCTTGTCGTCAACATCGGTAAAGTTTTGAACAAATTTTACATTGTATCCTCTGTATTCAAGGTATCTTCTTAAAACGTCAAAAACACAAAGCGGACGAGCGTTACCGATATGAATATAATTATATACAGTCGGTCCGCAAGCATAAATTTTAACTTCCTTAGGGTCATTTGGAACAAACTCTTCCTTTTGACGAGTCATTGTATTATAAATCTTCATTATTTTTGCTCCTTTAATTTTTCAATTTCTTCTTTAAGCTTTTTAATTTCAGCCTGATTTTCTCTAATCAAATTCATTAGCGGATCAGGAATATTGATTTGGTCAAGGTCATCTACCCTTTCGCCGTCAATCCTAACTACCTCACCCGGAACGCCGACAACAGTACAATTAGGTTCAACATCCTTAACAACGACTGCACCTGCGGCGACTTTAGCATTTCTGCCGATAGTAATAGGTCCTAAAACTTTAGCGCCGGAGCCTATCATAACGCCGCTTTCAATAGTTGGGTGACGTTTGCCGACATCCTTGCCGGTACCGCCAAGTGTTACACCCTGATAAATCATAACGTCATCGCCGATTTCAGTTGTTTCGCCGATAACAATACCGTTACCGTGATCAATGCAAACTCTTCTGCCGATTGTAGCACCGGGATGAATTTCGATACCTGTTTTATGCGCTGAACGCTGACTGATATATCTTGCTATAAAAGGCATATTATGATTTAAAAACCACTTTGCTCTTTTATGGCTTTGAAGCGCCTTAAATCCGGGGTAAAGAAGCACTATTTCAATAGGACTTCTCGCCGCCGGATCGTGCTCCATAAAGCTTTTAATATCCTCTTTAAATGAGTCAAACATATAATATATCTCCCTTACAGATTTCAATATAATAAAAACAAAAGCCCCTGTCAAATTGACAGAGGCAATAAAATACTGCGGTTCCACTCTTGTTTATACTCAGGCTGCAAAATATACAGCTTATGCCTATAACGTGGCAAAACGGCTTAAAATACTAAATTCCTTTAAGCAACTCCGCAGTGCATTTTAGCAGATTATTTATAAAGCCTCACAGCAAAACGGCTCATTCTCTGAATAAATAATTAACTGCTTACTTCTCTGCATCACAGCTTTTAATATTAAACAATTATTTCTACTATTATTATATATATTTTTTTAAAATTTGCAACAATTATTTTGTTTTTATTAAATGCCAACCGTCTTTAGCGTAAATAAGACCGCTTAAAACCGCAACAACGCTTACAACCCAAAATGCAATAGCACAATAAACATTGAGCCAAGGAGTCGTAGTTGTGATATCAGCCGCACCCTCACCGATTGCAAGAAGAAGGAAAGTCATACCTGTTGTTGACATTTGAAGAAACGTTTTGCACTTACCAAAACCGTTTGCGGCGATAACCTCACCGTTTGCGGCGGCAAGCATTCTTATTCCTGCAACGAGAAATTCCCTTGCAAGCATAAGAAGGATACAAAGTTCTGTATGCCAACCCATTTTGATAAATACAAGATAAGCGGCAAAAACGAGAGTTTTATCTGAAAGAGGGTCCATAACCTTACCAAAATCAGTTACAAGACCTTTTTTTCTTGCAATAATTCCGTCAGCCTTGTCACTCATACATGCAACGAAATATACAAGAAGTGCCGCAACCCAATGGTATTTAAATTCTATAAGTGAAAATGCCATTAAAAAAGGAATACAGCAAAAACGAAACACTGTTATTTTGTTTGGTAAATTCATACTTTTTCTCCAATCAAATCATAGCCGTCACAGCCTGTAATTTTAACATTTACGAACTCGCCGATTTCAAGCTTATCATTACTCTTAAATATTATTCCGCTGTCAATCTCGGGAGAATCAAAATAAGCTCTGCCGTTATACATACCGTCGTCAAACGAATCAACAATAACCTTATATGTATTGCCTACCCTCGCTTTGTTAAGTTGCTCGCTGATTGAATACTGAATATCCATCAAAACGTCGGCACGTCTCTTTTTAACTTCCTCATCAATTTGATTATCGTATTCGGCGGCAGGAGTATCCTCCTCGGCAGAATATGTGAAGCAACCCATTTTGTCAAATTTAATTTCCTTAATAAATCTGCATAGTTCCTCAAAATGCTCGTCACTTTCACCGGGAAATCCAACCATAAATGTTGTACGAAGTGCAAGATTGGGAATTTTTTCCTTCATTTTGAACAGAAGGTCTTTAAGTTGCTCATAAGAGCCTGTTCTGTGCATAGCTTTTAATATATTTTTATTACAATGTTGAAGTGGAATATCAATATATGGGCAAATTTTTTCCTCACTTGCAATTACGTCAATAAGCTCGTCGGTAACTCTGTCAGGATAGCAATAATAAAGCCTAATCCACTCAATGCCGTCTATCTTAACAAGTTCCTTTAAAAGACTTGCAAGACGATATTCACCGTAAAGCTTTAAGCCGTATTTTGTGGTATCCTGTGCAATAATTATAAGTTCTTTAATTCCCTTTGCGGCAAGATTTTGCGCTTCCCTAATAATATTCTCCATAGGGCGCTCTATATAACCGCCACGTATTAGCGGAATTGCACAATAAGAGCATCTGTTGTCGCAGCCGTCGCTTATTTTTAAATAAGCCCAATGCTTAGGTGTAGAAAGCATTCTGTCACCCTCAAGCAAAAGATACTTTTTATCAGGGTAAAAGCTTGTTCTTACTCCGAGCAAAGCCTTGTGACAAACTTTAACAATATCATTATCAGCACCGATACCTATTACCGAATCAACTTCGGGAATTTCTTTAATGATTTCATCCTGATATCTTTCGGCAAGGCACCCTGTAACAACAATAGCACTGATAATCCCTGCCTTTTTATATTCGGCAACTTCTAAAATAGTTTCAATAGCCTCACGTTTAGCATCTTCAATAAAGCCGCAGGTGTTAATAATCATAACATCGCTGTCTTCAATGCTTTGCGCTATTTCAAAACCACTTTTATTTAATTTTTCAAGCATTACTTCACCGTCGACCTGATTTTTAGGACAGCCAAGTGAAATCATACCTACTTTATTCGTCATATTCTTCTATCCTGTAAAATGCCGATTTAATATCCGAATAGTAAAAACCTTTTCTTTGAAGTGCGGCGATTACCTTTTCTTTCCCGTTTTCCTGATTAAGCTTTGTGGCATACTTTGATTTAATAAGTTTGATAATTGTTGAAATGTTATCAATTTCAATAATTGACAGTTTTTCATCAACAATCTCCCTGTTGATACCACGCTTAAAGCACTCTTGCTTAATATTAGCTGTTGAAAACTTTTTTACCTCAAGTAAATATTCAATAAGCCTTTGACAATACTTTTCGTCATCAAGATACCCTGCTTCGATATATCTGTCAACTGCTTTTTGAGCACTTACCTCATCAACGGATTTTAAAAGCTTTGTTTTAAGCTCTTTAACGGAATAATCACGCCTTGATAAATAGTCGGCACATTTATTTAACGCTTTTTTGTAATTTATTTTAACAAGAAGAGCCTGCCACTGCTCATCATCAATATCTGCTCCATTTGAAATATAATTATCAAGCCAACAGTTTTCATCAGTAGTGGCGGCATATTCCCCGTCAAGAAACAGATGGACCTTAGTTCCTCTGCCTTTTTGATGAGTTAAAATCATCAGTCCTCATCATCCTCAACCATAATGTTGATTTTAGCAAGTGCTTCCTCACGTGTAATCTTTTTTTCAGGCTTCGGTGCAGGCTTAGAGGCATTAGCCTTTGCTACACGTTCTTCCTTTGCTTTTTCGATATCCTCGGCAATTTTATCCTTAATCTTCTGCTCAAGTTCAGCAGCAAGTTCAGGTTCATTTTTAATAATTTCTTTAACATTATCTCTGCCCTGACCGAGCCTGCGGTCACCGTAAGAGAACCACGAGCCGCCCTTGTGAACAATATCATACTGAACAGCCATATCAAGAATTTCGCCAACCTTGCTAATGCCTTCTCCATACATAATATCAAATTCAGCACTCTTGAAAGGAGGCGCAACCTTATTTTTAACAATCTTAGCACGAGTACGAGAACCGATAAATTCACTTCCTGCGCCCTTTAACTGTTCAATTTTTCTTACATCAATACGCATTGATGAATAAAATTTAAGCGCACGTCCGCCGGTAGTAACCTCAGGATTACCATACATAACACCGATTTTTTCACGAAGTTGGTTAATGAAAATAACTATACAATTTGTTTTATTAATAGTACCGGCAAGAATCCTTAATGCCTGCGACATAAGCCTTGCGTGCTGACCCACATGGCTGTCACCCATATCGCCCTCAATTTCACTCTTTGGAACAAGTGCTGCAACAGAGTCAACAACAACAATATCAACCGCACCGCTGCTTACGAGTTGTTCTGTAATTTCAAGTGCCTGCTCACCGAAATCAGGCTGAGATACAATAAGAGAATCAACATCTACACCCAAATTAGCGGCATAAACAGGGTCAAGTGCGTGTTCTGCGTCAACAAATGCAGCGTCGCCGCCAAGCTTTTGAGCCTCAGCAATACAATGAAGTGCAAGGGTAGTTTTACCGCTTGATTCAGGACCGTAAATTTCAATTATACGACCTCTTGGCAAACCGCCGATTCCCGTAGCAATATCAAGAGTGAGAGAACCGGTAGAAATAGAGTCAACCTTAAGAGAAGAATTTTCGCCAAGGCGCATAACTGCACCGTCGCCGAACTTCTTTTTTATATTTTTCATAGCAGCCTCAAGAGCCGCTTTTTTGTTATCAACTGCCATCAGATAACCTCCTAACATAATTCCCTACTATTATACTAAATTCGATATTTAAAATCAATAGTAAATAAAAAATATGCAAATATTTGTTCTAAATAAAAAAATAGTGAAAAAAGACTTGCATTTTAATAACAATTGTGATAATATATCTACGTTCTAAATTGACAAGGAGGTGTTCGCAAATGGCAAAATGTGAATACTGCGGAAAAGACGTATCTTTCGGCATCAAGGTTTCTCACTCACACAGAAGATCAAACAGAACTTGGAAACCAAACATTAAAAAAGTAAAGGCTATTGTAAACGGCTCTCCTAAAAGAGTTAATGTTTGCACAAGATGTCTTCGTTCAGGTAAGGTTGAAAGAGCTTAATTGTTTCGCATAAAACAGCACCGATTTATTCGGTGCTTCTTTTATTTTAAAGAGCTTTATAAATATGCAAAAGCGCCTTAACTTAACCCCTAAGGGGGCTTGGAAAAATAATTGAATATAAATATAATAAGTATATATTTAAAGGAGATGAGCAAATAAAATGAACATAATCAAAGCTAATAATATAAATCATTCATATATATTTGCTCAAAGAGAGATAAAATCACTTTACAACATTTCCTTTAAAATTGAAAAAGGCGAATTTATATCAATAGTCGGTATGAACGGCTGTGGCAAAAGCACCCTTGTTAAACACCTTAATGCACTTATTCCTCTTCAAAGCGGTGAGCTTACAATTGCGAGCCTTGATTGCAGGAATAATAAAAACATATACAAAATCAGGCAGAAATGCGGTATGGTATTTCAAAATCCCGATAATCAATTTGTTTCAACAGTTGTTAAAGAAGACATTGAATTTTCGCTTAAAAATCATGATATAAAATATAATGACAAAACGATTGATGATGTACTTGCACTCGTAGGACTTAAGGGCTTTGAAAAAAGAAATATACTCTCTCTTTCAGGAGGTCAAAAGCAAAGGCTTGCCCTTGCAGGGATACTTTGCGTAAAGCCTGATATTATTATTCTTGATGAGGCAACCTCAATGCTTTCTCCAAATTCAAGAAAAGAGGTTTTGGATATAATTCTAAAACTTCACAAAGAAACCGATATAACATTTATAATGATTACGCAGTATGCAGAGGAAACGGTAAATGCTGACAGAATAATTGTTATGAATGACGGTGAAATCATTTCAAGCGGCGTTCCTGAAAAAATATACTCAAACGAAAAGCTTATAGAAAAATCGCAAATTTCACTTCCCTATTGTGTTAAAATATATAATGATTTAAAGAAAGCAGGAATTTTCCTTGACGAATGTCCTTTAAACAATGAAAGATTGGTGGAACTTTTATGCCGATTGAAATAAAAGAACTTTCATTTTCATACGACAGCAAGCCGTTTATTGATAATTTAGATTTAAAAATAGATGACGGCGAAATGGTCGGTATTATAGGTAATACAGGCTGTGGAAAATCAACATTTGTCCGTCTTATTGCGGGGCTTATAAAAAGCGACAGCGGTAAAATAATTATTGACGGCGACGATATTACCAACAAAAAATTTAATAAAAAAATTCTTCGCAGAAAGCTTGGAATAGTATTTCAATTTCCCGAAATGCAATTATTTGAGCAAACGATTGAAAAGGACATATTCTTCGGCTTAAAACAATATAAGTTGACTTATGACGAAAAATACAAAAGAGCCAAAGAAGCGCTTGAGCTTTTAGGTCTTGATTTTGAAAGAATTAAAGATAAATCCCCTCTTGCACTTTCCGGCGGTGAAAAAAGAAAAATCGCTGTTGCAGGAATACTCGTTTGCAAGCCGAAATATTTAATTTTTGATGAGCCGATAGCCGGTCTTGACTGCAATTCAAGAGATAACTTTATGAAATTGCTTTTAGCGTTAAAACAAAACGGAACAACAATTATAATCATATCTCACAACACCGATTATTTGGCAGAATATGCAGACAGAATACTTGTTATGGACGGCGGCAAAATTATATTGGACGATAAACCGAATGAAATTTTTAATCAAACTAACTTATTAAATAATCTTAACATAGGCGTTTGCAATTCAAAGGAAATCGCAAATTTATTAAATAAAAAAGGCTTTAATATTCAAAATGATATTTTAAAATATGACGATTTGCTAAATTCAATAATATCAAATATAGGAGTTATAAATGACTGACATATTATCGGGAGTTTATGAAAATATTAATTCACCCATTCACAACATAAATGCAAAATATAAAATTCCTTGCTTTTTAGCAATGATTATATTAACGCTTGCAGCGAAAAGTTACGTAGTCTATATAATTGATTTTTTGATTCTTGCCATTTGCATTTTAATTTCAAAATTAAACATTAAGCATTTCATATCGGCAATAAGCAAGCTTTGGTTGTTTTATTTAATAATATTCTTAATGAATGCCCTTTTCTTCGGCAAGGGAGAAACAGTTTTAAGCTTTTGGAAAATCAACATAACGACACTCGGAATAAGGCAAGGAGCAGTGATAGTTTTAAACGTAATATTTGTTATACTTTGGTCTAAATTATTCGTTTTGACCTCCTCCCCCATCGAGATAACAAACGCAATTAATTTCTATCTGACACCGCTTAAATTATTTAAAGTTCCAACAGAAAATTTAGCGCTTATATTATCGGTTTCAATTCAATTTGTTCCGACCTTATTAATTGAAGCGCAAAATATAAAAATGGCTCAAATTGCAAGAGGCGCAGAATTTGAATCGAAAAACATATTCAAAAAAGCCAAATGCATATTTCCACTTATAGTGCCGATTTTCATAAACGCTTTTAAAAGAGCGGACGAATTATCGCAGGCGCTTGAAGCAAGAGGATATAAAGGAGAAAAATAAATGAATAAAAATAATTTAAAAATTAACAAATTAAGCACAATGAGTGTAGTGAAACAATCAATCATAACCGCTGTGTGCATTGCGCTTTGCGTTGTTTTGCCTATGGCATTTCACAGCATTCCGCAAGCAGGTATGATTTATTGCCCCATGCACATTCCGGTACTTATTTGCGGTATTATTTGCGCACCTCAATATGCAATTATCTGCGGCATTGCCGGAGCGCTTCTTTCAAGTGTGCTTACGGGTATGCCGCCTGCGGCGACGCTTCCGTCAATGCTTGTTGAACTTACCTGCTATGCACTTATTTCATCACTTTTAATGAAATTTATTCACACGAAAAAATCTGTGGCTGATTTATATATTTCCCTTATCGGTGCACTTCTTATCGGCAGAGTAATTGCCGGTGTTGTTAAAGCATTGATTTTTGCTCGTGGAGAAATAACAATTACTGCTTGGGCAACGTCATATTTCGTCACCTGTCTTCCGGGAATTATTATGCAAATAATCTTAGTCCCTGTTATTTATGCCTCACTCGTTAAGGCAAACCTTATCCCGTCAAGATACGTTTACAGTGAGGAATAAGATGAATAAAAACGAAGTAATCAGTTTTTTCGATATTCACTCAACTACTTGGGATGAAAATATGGAAAAAGACGACAGCAAAATGAATGAAATACTCGACGTCGCAAAAATATCAAGCGGAAAAAGCGTACTTGATATCGCCTGCGGCACAGGTGTTATGATTGATTATTACATTGAAAGAAATGTATCAAAAGTAACGGGCGTTGATATTTCGAGCAAAATGATTGAGATTGCAAGAAATAAATTCAAGAAATATGATTTTATAGATTTTCTTTGCGAGGACGCCGAGGAATTTAATTTCAAGAATCAATATGACCGTGTTATGGTATTTAATGCATTCCCTCATTTCCCAAATCCAAAAGCGCTGATTAAAAATCTTGCAAAAGCCGTTAAATCCGGCGGTACAGTTACAGTCGCTCACGACAGAGGCAGAAAAGACCTTGACAACCACCACAAAAGCGTTCAGGCAAGCAAGATTTCAAACGGACTTATCAGCGAAAACGCTTTAGAAGAAATATTCAAATCAGCAGGACTTGTTGATATTTATAAAAAATCAACCGAAGATATTTATATTGTCAGCGGAGTAAAGGCATAATTTAAGCGGACATTCTCAATTGAGAACGTCCGCTCATTTTAATTTTGGAAGAATATTGGTTCATTTTCAATTACATCGTAAGCAAAAAGCTTACTGTCATCAAGATTTACCTTGTGCATATCAACCGCATTAATTCTATGGCAATTATATGTTGTATAATAATAAATTCCTTTATCAGCATTGCAACAAGAGGTATAAATCGTTATTTCATATTTACCCTCAGCCACCTCGCAGCAACCACGCTGTTGGTCAACCGAGCCTAAAATATGAAAGAATTGACTTACGCTGTCATTTTCATTATCGCCTGATTTTGAATTAAGTTTAGTAAAAGCAACACGTGCAAAACGAGATGCTGACGATAAATCACCCGGCAAACCGAGTGCGCCCATACCTCTGCTGTATTGTTTTAAATCAATATTTTCAGCAAAGCTGTTATCGGGTTGCTTAGGTGATAAAGACATATAATTATTAAGCATAAACATTTGCATATCAAAAGGCGGATTATTAGTTAATACTCCTACCTTATTATCATAAATTTTCATACCGTCTTTAGTACATTCAAGGGTTATGCAATCGTTTTTGTCAGCAATGATATAATGAAGCTGAGCAGTAGGCAATTTATCTGAAAAAGATATATTTGTTATATTAATTTTTTTAAGCAAATTGCGCACGTCATTCATATTTTCGCATTGGCAAAGTATCCACGCAATAAGCTCAAACTGCGCTACATTTTCTTTTCCCTCAATCGGATTATTATAAACCGCATTGCCCACAAAATTAAGCCCTGCAATGCAAACACCTTTTTCGTTCATTGCGTCATAATAAAGAGGATAATCATTTGCAATATGAGCCATACCGATTATTGCATAATGGTTTTTAACCTCACCCATAAATTTAAAATCAAACGTATAATTTCTCGGCGTAATAGTTATTTTGTCACCGTAAGAAAATTCATAATCAAGAGTTCTGCCAAAATAAAAGTCCTTAGTTTTATATGTTGCCGCAGTACACATAATATCACCCTTTATAATTATTAACAAAAATCAAAAAAATAAAAGGGTTGTTCTAAAACAACCCTTGGTGCCGGCGGCGGGGGTCGAACCCGCACCCTGTTGCCAGGACTGGATTTTGAGTCCAGCACGTCTGCCAATTCCATCACGCCGGCAAATCAGCTTTTTTATTATATAAAATTAAAAGCCCAAAGTCAATAGATTTATTAATTTTAATAAATACTTATTTAAAAATACTTATCCATTCATCTTTCACTTTAATGCTCTCGTGCTCGCAAAAATCATTATTTGTGAATACTTCAAGCATTTTATCAAAATCCGGCGCTAATTTCATTTTAGGAATTTCATCAAGACTCGCCCAAGGTGTAAATTAATTTTTCATTATTTATAATAACAAATATTTATTAATATAAAAAAACTGCCGTGAATTAACACGACAGTTTAAATTAGAATTTATTTACTAAACTTATGGAATACTTTTTTACCCTTTTTAACAATGATTTCGTTTGAAAAATCATCGGTTGTAAATGACATATTAGGGTCGGTTGCCTTTTCGTCATTAACGCTTACACCGCCCTGAGTGATAAGACGTCTGCCCTCTCCCTTTGACTTAATAATGCCGGCTTTAACCATCATATCAAGAAGCATAATTGAACCGTCTGTGAAATCATCATCGGTGAGTACGGTTTCAGGCATATGTGAATTATCAGCACCGCCTGCAAAAAGCGCTTTTGCGGCGTTTTGAGCCTTAGTAGCTTCTTCCTCGCCATGAATCATCTTAGTAAGTTCGAAAGCAAGAATTTCCTTAACCTTGTTAAGCTCGGCACCCTCAAGCTTTGCATACTCATTAATCTGCTCCATAGGAATAAATGTAAGAAGCTTCATACACTTGATTACGTCATCATCGCCGACATTTCTCCAATACTGATAGAACTCATAAGGTGAGGTTTTTTCAGCGTCAAGCCAAACAGCACCCTTTTCAGTCTTACCCATTTTCTTACCCTCTGAGTTGGTAAGAAGAGTAATTGTCATAGCATTTGCATTACCCTGAAGTTTCCTTCTGATAAGCTCCATACCGCCAATCATATTTGACCACTGGTCATCACCGCCGAACTGAAGGTTACAGCCGTATTTCTTATAAAGAGTATAGAAGTCATAGCTTTGCATAATCATATAGTTAAATTCAAGGAACGAAAGACCTCTTTCCATTCTCTGCTTATAACATTCAAAGCTTAACATTCTGTTTACACTGAAGCACGCACCAACCTCACGAAGAACGTTGATATAGTTAAGGTCAAGAAGCCAATCGGCATTATTAACCATCATTGCCTTGCCGTCTGAAAAGTCAATAAACTTAGACATTTGCTTTTTAAAGCAGTCGCAGTTATGCTGAATAATTTCAGGTGTAAGCATTTTACGCATATCTGTCTTACCGCTTGGGTCACCAATCATACCGGTACCGCCGCCGATAAGGGCAATCGGCTTATTGCCAGCCATTTGAAGCCTTTTCATAAGGCAAAGTGCCATAAAGTGACCAACGTGCAAGCTGTCCGCAGTCGGGTCAAAGCCGATATAAAATACAGCCTTACCGTTATTAATAAGTTCTCTTACTTCGTCCTCATTAGTAATTTGAGCTATAAGTCCTCTTTCTTGTAATTCTTCATAAACTCCCATTTATATATCCTCCTAAAATAAAAACAAATTTATAATGACAAAGTGGCACAAGTGCCGTTTTTCACCTTTTGTTCAATATTAATTCCCATAGTTAATTACCGTACAAATTTTGATTTAATAATTCCTCTGCGCTTTGAAGAAGAGTGTCGGTTATTTCAAGACCGCCCATAATACGTGCGAGTTCACTCTTTCTGCCTTCAAAATCAAGTGGTGTAACCGAAGTAAAAGTTTTATTATCATCAAATTTCTTTTGAATCAGAAAATGCTCGTTGGCATTTGAAGCAATTTGAGCAGAATGAGTAACACATATAACCTGCGTATTTTTAGAAACAGATTTAAGCTTCAAGCCGATTTTTTGACTTGCTCTGCCGCTTACGCCCGTGTCGATTTCGTCAAAAATCAAAGTTCCGATTGTATCATTGTACGATATTATGCTTTTAATTGCAAGCATTATTCTCGAAAGCTCACCGCCCGAAGCAACCTTTGACAATGATTTAGGCGGCTCACCGGGATTTGCGGAAATCATAAATTCAATTTTGTCAAAACCTGTTGACGATAAATTACCTTTATCGAAATTAACAAAAAACTGCATTTTAGGCATATCGAGAAATAAAAGTTCGTTTTTTACGTTTTTTTCAAAATCAGATGCAACCTTTTTTCTTTCGCTTGAAAGTTTTTCGGCAAGACTAACTGTTTCATTTAATAATCCGTCATATTCTTTATTGAGCCTGTCAAGCTCCTCGTCAGCAAAAAGAATTGAATTTCTTTTTTGCTTGGCATTTTCAAGAAAAGCAAGCATTTCTTCTTCATTTTTTCCGTATTTATTAGAAAATTTATAATAAAGGTCAAGCCTTTCGTCAATCATTTCAATTTCTTCGGGTGAGAAATCAATTGACATTAAAAGCGCTTGAGCCTTATCCTTAGCAAGTTCCAGCTTATCGTTTATGTCATTAAATACGTCAAAAATTTCCTTAGTTTCATCATATTTAAAAAGCATTCTTGAAACATCATTACAAGCCTGCTCAACGCCTGCGTTTTCATCATCACCGTTAATAGTTGAAACAGCAAGATTAAGTGCCTTTATTATATCCTCACTCTTTTGAATAAGTTCACGTTTTTTAGTAAGTTCTTCCCTCTCGCCTATTTTGATATCAGCTGCCTCAAGTTCATCTATTTGGAAATTAAGAATTTCAAGCTGCTTTTCCTTATCGCTCTCATCATTAGCAAGTGATTTTAGTTTTCTGCGAACGCCAATAAGCTTTTTAAACGAATTTTTATAATCGTATAATACCGACTTATCATTTAAAAGCATATCTATATATGTATATTGCAAATCAGGATTTAAAAGTGCCTGACTGTCATGCTGGCCGTGAACATTAACAAGAAGCGAACTTATTTCCTTAAGCATAGAAACGGTAACAGTTTTGCCGTTTACCTTGCAAAGCGATTTACCGTTTGACGAAATTTTGCGGCTTAAAAGCAGTGAATTTTCTTCGTCAATCTCAATGCCAAGTTCGCTTAACTTATGGCAAATTGATTTGCTAATATCATCAAAATAAGCGCTTACAAACCCATAATCGGTATTATGTCTTACAAGTTCTTTTGAAGTACGCTCACCCATTATTGCGTTAATGGAGTCAACAACAATAGATTTACCTGCACCGGTTTCACCTGTCAGAACATTAAGACCGTCACTGAAATTAACACTTGCCTTTTCAATAACAGCTATATTTTCAATGTCAAGAGTTCTTAGCATTTAAAATCTTCTCCATATTCATTGTAAATATTTTCGCAAAGTCCTCAGTTTTACAAAGTACAAAAATAGTATCATCGCCGCTGATTGTACCTACGACGCCTGTCCATTCCATTGAGTCAATTGCAGTGCATACGGCAACAGCCATACCTGAAAAGCATTTAATGCAAACAATATTTTGAGCGTATTCAACATTAATAATTGATTCCCCGAAAATACCGCCTGTTCTTCTTGCATTTTCATTATTTTTCTTACCTGTTGAATAAATGTATCTGCCTTTATCTGACAAATCCTTAACAAGGCGCAATTCCTTAATATCACGGGAAATTGTTGCCTGTGTAACCTCATAGCCGTTTTTCAAAAGAAAAGCCTGAAGTTCTTCCTGAGTTTCAATATCATGGGAGTTGATAAGTTCTAATATTTTAGCGTGTCTTCTTTTTTTCATTTATACTCTCCTCTCAATAATTTTCTTATTAAGAATTTCGTAAAAGTTTTCAGGTTTTAATTTAATTAGCTTAGTTTTAATGTCCGAAGTCTTGATATGTATTTCACAATCAGGGGCTAAATTGACAGCCTCCTGACCGTCAACAGTCATAATCGGAGAATTATTTTGGTCGTTATTTGCTTTAATAATTAATTCTTTATCCGCAGAAAAAATAATGCTTCTGTCCATAAGTGAATGTGGGCAAATCGGTGTTTCGATAATACAATCCGCCTCAGGACTTACAACAGGACCTCCTGCAGCCATTGAATAGGCAGTAGAGCCGGTAGGTGTAGAAATAATAACTCCGTCACTTCTCATATTAGAAACATTTCTGCCGTCACAAGTGATTGATACATCAATAAGTCTTGCAAAATCTCCTCGTGAAACAACAATATCATTTAAACAATGATGTGAAGAAATCACCTGGCCGTTTCGTTCTATCGTCGCTTTGAGCATAAGACGTTCGTCAATAATATAATCATTATTAATAAGCCTTGCAAGCAAACCAAGTTCATCTCGTTCGATACCACTCATAAAACCCAGCCTGCCGGCATTGATACCGAGTGCCGGTTTACCCAAAAAAGCCGCTTTTTTAGCGATATTAAGCGTTGTGCCGTCGCCGCCTATAGCAATTGCACAATCACAAATTGACATAGCCTTGTCAAATGTTTCAAATTTCGCTTTTGTTTTTGCAAATACAGCTTCGTGTTCCTCGGATAAATACACCTCTGCGCCGCCGCTGATAAGTTTATTAACTACATTTACAGCAAGAACGCTCACGCCTTTATTATTAAGATTTGAAAAAACTGAAATAATCATTATAATTCCTCATGTGATTTATAAACTAATTGTTTTGCGTCAACATTTTCATAAACAACAGGCTCATTTGATTTTAATAGATAAATCAAATATTCAATATTACCCTCAGGCCCTTTAATAGGTGAAAAATCAAGACCTGCAACGCTAAAACCGTTTTCAACTGCCAAGCCGATAACTTTTTCGCAAACCTCAAGGTGAGTTGCTGGGTCGCTTACAACGCCTTTTTTACCGACCTTTTCCCTTCCAGCTTCAAACTGAGGCTTAATAAGGCAAACAGCACTGCCGTCATCCTTTAAGAACTTATTAAGATTGGGCAAAATATGCTTAAGAGAGATAAAGGAAACGTCAACAGATGAAAAATCAATTTTATCCTTAATTTGTTCATCTGTTACATATCGAAAATTAGTTCTTTCTAAATTAACTACTCGTTCATCAGTACGAAGCTTCCAAGCAAGCTGACCGTAGCCGACATCGACTGAATACACCTTAACTGCTCCGTTCATAATCATACAATCGGTAAAGCCTCCCGTTGAAGCGCCGACATCCATACAAATTTTGCCTTCAAGAGAAATAGGAAAACATTCCATAGCTTTTTCAAGCTTCAAACCGCCACGGCTGACATATTTTAAAGTTTTACCACGAACTTCGATTGTATCATCCGGACTAACGTCCTTGCCTGCTTTATCAGATTTTTGATTGTTAACATATACTATGCCCGACATAATGATTGCTTTTGCCTTTTCTCTGCTTTCAGCAAGTCCTTTTTCTACCAAAGCAACGTCAAGCCTTGTCTTATTCTTAGCCATTATTGACCTCTTTAATAATAGAATTTGTATCTAAATTATAATGCTCAAGCTGACGGCAAACGCTTGCCTGCTTAACAAATTCGTCGTCAATTGCAATATGCTTAAAATGAACATTAATATTATTTTCAATTAACAGTGAAGCAAATATTTCACCGACAGAACCGCTTTTTACACTTTCCTCATAAAAATATACGGTATCACAATTTTTAAGATATTCAACTACGCTTTCATCAATCGGCTTAATTTTATTAAGTTTAATCAAAAAAGCGTCGTCAAGATTTTTATATGCTTTTGCACATTCGCAAAATTCTCTGCCGTAAGACACAACACATTTTTTCTTATTTGTATCACCTATAATGTTATAATTATCGTGATTATATTTATATTCGACAGGAATTTCACATTGGCAACCACGTGGATATCTTACTGCGACTGCGCCGTCAATTTTATAAATTGCCTGATAAAACATAGCTTCAAGTTCATCAAATGTTGACGGTGCGAAAACAGTTAATCCAATCACCGAGTTAAGAAAAGAAGTATCAAACACGCCCTGATGGCTTTCGCCGTCCTCACCAACAAAACCGGCACGGTCAATTGCAAAAATAACCTTTAAATTTTGCATTGCGACATCGTGAATAAGTTGGTCATACGAACGTTGAAGAAATGTTGAATAAACAGCAAAAATAGGAATTAAACCGTTTTTTGCAAGACCGCTTGAAAATGTTACTGCATGCTGTTCGGCAATGCCGACATCAAAAAATCTTTTAGGAAATTCCTCTGCAAAATTACAAAGCCCCGTACCCTCAGCCATAGCGGCAGTAACACAGCAAATTCGAGCGTCTTTTTTAGCAAAATTACACATAGTTTCGCCAAAGCAGGCTGAAAAATTCTTTCCTGAACTTTTCGGCTCACCTGTATTTATATCAAATTTACCTATACCGTGAAACTGAGTCGGATTTTTCTCCGCAGGATAATAACCTTTACCCTTAACGGTATTCACATGAATTAAAACTGAATGGTTATGGGCTTTAGCCGCATTAAAAACGTCAACAAGTGCGTCAATATCGTGACCGTCAATCGGGCCGTAATATCTAAAACCTAAATCCTCAAAGAATGTGGATTTGTAAATCATTTTTCTGATTTTAGTATTAATATATGTAAAAAATCTGTTAATCTGAGTGCCAACCTTAGGGATTCTTGCAAGTCGGTGCTGAAAATTAGATTTAAGAGTTACGTATCTTTTAGATGTGCGTATAGTAGTCAGATTTTTAGCCATTGAGCCGACATTTTTGCTGATAGACATATTATTATCATTCAAAACTACTATAAGATTACTGTTATCGTTTCCTGAATTATTGAGTGCCTCATATGCAAGACCGCCGGTCAAGGCACCGTCACCGATAACTGCAACAACCTTGCCTTTTTCGCCTTTAATCTGCTTAGCCCTTGCAAGACCGACAGCGGCAGAGATTGATGTTGAACTGTGACCTGAAGAAAAAATATCATGTTCACTTTCAACAGGACGGGTAAATCCGCTGATGCCGCCTTCGGTACGTAAGGTTTCAAACTTGTCCTTCCTGCCGGTAAGAATTTTATGAGTATAGCACTGATGGCCGACATCAAACACAATTTGGTCAACAGGGCTGTTAAAAACCTTATGCATGGCAACTGTAAGTTCAACAACGCCTAAATTAGAAGCAAGGTGACCGCCTGTTTTGGAAACAGTATTAATCAACAATTCACGTATATCTTCGCATAGCACTTCAAGCTCTTTATCATTCAGTTTTTTTAAATCTTTAGGAGAATTAACCCTATCAAGAACAGACATAATATTTCCCTTTCCAATGATTAAAGCTATTTTTTACGATTGACAAGTGATAAAGCAAGCGCTTTCAAAAAATCACTGTTTTCAAATATATCAAGTTGATTTACAGCCGCATTTGTAAGCTTTTTAACGTCTGATTTTGCTTTTTCAATACCGACAAGTGCAGCATAGGTGATTTTTTCATTTTCAGCATCAGAGCCAACAGGTTTGCCAAGTTCCTTTTCATCACCAACAATATCTAAAATATCATCTTGGATTTGGAACGCAATACCGAGTGAATAAGCAAATTTAGAAGCTGCTGACATTTTCTCTTCATCAGCTCCGGCGCTGATACAACCCATAAGGCATGCAGCGGAAATAAGTGCGCCTGTTTTCATTCTGTATACATTTAAAAGCTGCTTAACTGTAGGATTTTCCTTTTCGTAAATAAGGTCAATAACCTGACCGCCAATCATTCCGCCTACGCCTGCATTTTGAGCAAGAAGAAGAGAAGCGGAAACCTTTTTATCATCAGAAAGATCGCTTGATGCAATAATTTCAAATGCGTGAGTCAAAAGCGCATCTCCCGCCAAAAGAGCAGTATCCTCGCCAAATGCTTTATGACAACTCGGCTTACCTCTGCGTAAATCATCATTGTCCATACAAGGCAAATCATCGTGAATAAGACTATATGTATGAACATATTCCATAGCGCACGCAAAGGGCAACGCATCTTCTCTGCTTCCGCCGCATGCTTGTGCAAACTCAAGCGCAAAAACAGGTCTAAGTCTTTTGCCACCGTTTACAAGACTGTATTCCATAGCCTGAACAACACTTTCTTGACCGTCCTTGCAATCAGGAAGAAAAGACAAAAGTGTGTGTTCAACTTTTTTTATATCATTTGTCAGAATATTTTTAAATTCCGTTTCAGTCATTATTATTCTCCTTAGTAAGCATAGTAATCTTTTGCTCAGCCTTTTTCAGCTTATCACTGCAAATACCTGCAAGCTTAGTTCCTTTTTCAAAAAGTTTAATGCTCTCGTCAAGAGAAACAGTACCATTTTCAAGCTTAGATACTATTTCATCAAGTTCTTTAACAGCATCTTCATATTTTATTTCATCACTCATTGGGTGTTACCTCTTTAACTATACATTTAGATTTTCCGTTATAAAAAGTTATATCAATCTCATCGTTCACTTTAACGCTGTTAATATCGTTTATTGCATTATTATTAATAGATGCAAGTGTATATCCCCGTAAAAGAATTTTCAGCGGACTTAAAGCGTCAAGACGAGATACTTTATTTTTAAACTCGTTATTTTTTTGCTCAATAAAATATGAGTAGCCATCAACAAGTCTTGTTTGCAAAACAGCCAAATCATCATATTTCAGATTAATGAAATCATTCATATTTTCCAAAGGCGTATTAATAAGCAAATTGTCAAGTCGTTGATATTCCTTATCAATTTTGTTATGCAAATAAGATAATAATCTGTTTTTTATACCGTCAAAATAATTAATTAATGTTGCCGAATCCGGTACAGCAAGTTCTGCCGCAGCACTCGGTGTAGGTGCTCTTAAATCCGACACAAAATCGCAAATTGTGTAATCCGTTTCATGACCTACGGCAGAAATTATCGGAGTTTCACATTCAAAAACCGCCCTGGCAACCTGTTCTGTATTAAAAGCCCACAAATCCTCAAGTGAGCCGCCGCCTCTGCCGACGATGATTACATCAATATCGTCTCTTAAATCAAGAATTTTAATTGATTTGCATATATCCGCCGGTGCGCTGTCACCTTGAACGACAGTCGGTACAACGACAAGTTCGGCAATAGGATATCTTCTTTTTGTAATATTTTTTATATCCTCAATTGCCGCACCCATATCCGAGGTAGCAACACCTATTTTCCTCGGAAATTTAGGTATTGGCTTTTTGTAGATTTCATCAAACAAGCCTTCTTTTGAAAGTTTATCCTTAAGCTGTTCAAAAGCAATAGCAAGTGTTCCTATACCGTCAGGTTGCATATCGTCAACATAAAACTGATATGCTCCGTCCTTGTCGTATACAGAAATCCTGCCTCTGCAAAGAACCTTCATTCCGTCAGACGGCTTGAATTTAAGCCTTTCTGCATTTGATGAAAACATAACCGCTTTAAGTTGTGAGTTATCGTCCTTAAGCGTGAAATACATATGACCGGAACGAAAATAATGGAGAAAATTACTAATTTCACCCACAATATAAATATTTTTTAAATGCACATTTTCATCGAGAATAGCTTTAATATAAGTATTAACTTGTGTAACCGTTAATGCGTTAATATTCATATAATATCTTTCAAATAAGCATATATTGCAATTCCTGCGGCATTGTCACAGCTAAACTCAGGCTTTGCAAAATATGCCGAAAATTTATTTACTAAATTTGTTTTAATAAGCGTGTTAGACATTACGCCGCCTGCAAATACAAGAGGTAAATTTCCATATTTTTCAAGCAATAGCTCCGTCATTTTTTCAAGCGAAGTTGAAATATACGTAAGAACGAACTTGGAAATATCTTGCTTACTTTCGCCGTTTGCTATCATCGCCTTAGCCTTATTTTCAATACCGGAAAGTGAGCAATCAAGCCCCTTCATAGAAGGTTTAATTCTAAAGTTCTTATCGCTAAGCAGAGAAAATTTGTCAAGTTCCTTTCCGCAAGGAAAATTTAAACCGAGAAGCACACCTGTTCTGTCAATAGCCTGTCCTGCCTTTAAATCAAGGCTTTGAGCAATAATTTGCGCTTTGATAATTTCATCTTTATCCGGTGTGACAAGAAGTGCCTCAGTTGTTCCTCCGCTAACATGAAAGGCAATAAATTGACGTTCAACCAAATCAAGCCTTCCGACGGAATAAAGCGCCGCTAAAATATGACCAACTTGATGAGATGTATAATAAAGCCTTGATGATGTGAATTTAGAAACAGCATCAGCAATACCTTTTCCCACCATAAAGCACGGCATATAACTTTTTTCAATATTTCTCGGTCTTGTACTTACTGCAACGGCATCAATACTTGACTTGTCATATTGAAGTTCAGACAAAATTTCAGGCATATTGACTGTATGCTGAAAAACAGCGTCGCTTTGCCTTAGCCCACGCTCACCTGTTTTGACATGCAAAAGTTTCTTTGCCTGAATTATATCGTTGCCGTCAAACATAGCCGCAGAGGTCGTATAATTGCTTGTATCAAATCCAAGATACATAATTAACCCCTTGAAACAGCGCCGAGAACGCCGTTGATATATGATGCGTCATTGCTTGAAGCGTATTTTTTTGCAAGCTCAACAGCTTCATTAATTGCAATACTGTCGGCAACGTCCTCAACGTTTTTCATCTCATAAAGCGCAACGTAAAGAATAGCAAGCGTAACCTTAGGAAGCCTTGCTGCTTTCCAACTTTTTGAATACTTATTAATTATCTCATCAAGCTCATTTATTGAGCCTTTTACGCCGACAAAAACATCCTTTGCATATTTGCTCACCGCTTCAACATTTTCGCTGTAAAGTTCAATTACCTCATCAATATCTTGACCGCTTGAAAAAAGCCCCTCAAATGTTAAAAGGAACGCTTGCTCTCTCATTTCACTTCTTTTCATCTATGTATCTCCTAAATATTTTATGCAAAATAAAATGCCGACAAAAATCTATTGTCGGCAGATTTTGCTACTCTTCAGTTTCACAAGGTTCAACAGAGCTTACAGGCTCTTCAAAATCAATACCGGCTACAATAACATTTACTTTAGTTACAAGCTTACCCGTCATATTTTGCACTGATTCCTTAACTGCACTTTGCACTTGAGTAGCAACAGTTTGGAATTTTTTACCGGGAGCTATGTTGATATAAATGCTGATAGTAAAGCTGTCATTTTCCTGCTTAATTCTTACAGGACTCATAACCTTAAGACTGCCCTGCTTAATTGTATTTACAACATCAACGGGTTTGTTGCAAAACGAAGAAACACCATCAACATCCTTAGCCGCATTAACTGCGATTGATGAAAGAACCTCATCGGATATAATAAGCTCACCCATAGAGCTTTTTGAAATTATTTCCATAATTAAGCCTCCTTGATTTTGAACCATTATAACACAAACTGAATAAATATACAAGATATTAATATAAAATATTTATGAATTTAGTTTGACTGAATAATAGTAACATCCTCATAGCTGCAACCAAGCTGAGAAACGGTTATTTCCTTAATTTGTAAAACTATTTGGTCCGTTAAATCTTTAGTATCTACAATAACATTAACTTTTGTTGCATCTTCGTTGATAACTGCAATACAATTATTAACGCCTTTTGCTTTAACAAGCGTTTCTATTTTATTCTCTGTTGATATTATATCCGAAATTGAAGCTATTTTATCAGCTGCGGCGATATGCGCCTTATCTGTGTCCTTTGTTGAGTCAACAATTTTTTGAAGTTTTTCGAGGCTTTCGTCTCTTGCGGTTTGCCTGTCAACTCGTGCAGAGGAAAAATATGCATTTTCTTTAACAGGCTGTGTTGTAGTGGCATCTACATATGTTGCCTCGCCTAAAACCTTATCTCTGCCGGATGAAATTGAACTTACCTTTGCTGATATATCACTGTTTTCCCAATACCAATTGCCGGCAACGCCTACGCCGAGCAGAAGCAAGAAGCAGCACGCAACAATGCGTGAATTTCTTGTTTTTCTCTTTTTGATTTGTTCTTCGGTAAGTACGGTTTTTTCTTTTTTCTTCTTTTTTGGTTTATCGTTTTTCATATTTTCTTTTTTCAAAATAATCACCCTTTTGATTTTATTTTAGAAACAGAAACTCTGTTTGCCGATATATTAAAAAGAGAGGTAACGGTATTTATTACCGCCTCACGAACCTCCACGTTATCACCACCCGAACAAACAACGCTTACACCTTGAACGGTCGGATATTTTTCCTTGATAAGCAAAGCCTTTTCTCCGCTTTGCGAGTCATATAAAACATATTCGTCTTTATTGCTTTGAGAACTTTCATCGTTTTTGTTTTCGCTGTCTGTCGCATACACATTTTCGCTACTGTACTCAAATGTAACCATCACCTCACAGTCACCCACTCCGTCAATAGAGGATACGATATTTGTCAGCTGTTTTTTAGTTTCATCGCTGTATTGCGAATAATCAAATGACGTTTCATTTTCGGTCGCTTTATTGTCATTTGACTGAAAAAACGAAGAAAAAGCAATTAAAACAATTGCAACAAGACCCATAGCAACTATTATTTTTGCTCTTTTGCCATCGGATTTAAGCATAAAATTTATTGCATCTTTTATTTTATTCACCAATATAATACACCTGCGCATTTATTCCGAGCTTATCAAAAATATATTTTTTAACCTCTGATTTGTCATATTCATTTAATATATATATTTCAACAGATTTGATATAAAGCTCATCATCTTTGATTTTAACGTTAACTTTTGCCTTAGAATTTTTATAATTACCGTCATTAAGTGTTTTTTCAATATTTGATTTAATAGTTGTGCTGTATGATTTCTCCTTGTTTTCCGTTTGCTGTTCGTTGATTACTTTTAAATCTTCAAAACTCAAATCAAATCCGTTTGCTTTAAAAGGCGCAATAAGTGATAACATAATAAAAACGGTAATAATAATTTTTCCTACTTTGCCGTTTGAGTTTTTAGGAAGAAGCAAAGAGAAAATTATAGAAAAAATAAGAGTGATACAAACTGTATACGTCCAATCGTTTAAATACTTCATACATTCACCGTTTTCGATGCCACTAAAATTCCTAATGATATAATCGTTGTTACCATTGATAAAATTAACAAAACATTTATTATCAGCAAAACGCTTGAAAACGCTTCCAAAACTGTGCTTGATTCGCTGTCGAAAAACACCTTAGAGCAAATATTTGCAGCAGATATTGAAAGCCGCCAAAGAGTTATATTAATTATCGCAGGCAAAAATATAGCCGATATCGCAATAATTCCTACTATTCCCACGCTTGTTTTAATAAGGCTTGAATAGCTTTGAATTGATAAAAGCCCCTCGCTTATTGAGCTGCCGATAATAGGAACAACGGAATTGATTGCAAATCTGACCGAACGCAAGCCAAGAGCATCGGCTCTCGATGCGACGGCGGTTTTAAGTGATAAATACGACACAAAAATTGCAGACAAAGCCGAAATTGCTTTTGTTATCAAATTTCTTAATGCAGACACGATACTGCCCATATTCAAATCACGTCTGATCGAGGAACACACAGATATACCCATAAATGAATTTACAATCGGCAAAAACACATTAGATGATATAAAATTCAAGGCTTGAGAAAACAAAAGAAGACTGCCGTTTACGCTAAACGAAGTCATTGCTGCACCGCTCGTTGCGCAAATTATACAAAACGCAGGAAAAAAAGCATACGTAAAATCAGAACATAATTTGATTGCCGAGCAAGCAAGCTTCATAGAAGGATAAATCTGCGTCACCAAGAATATTGCAATGACGAGGTTTGAAACCGTTGCATACATATCTGAAACAGAGTCGCTTGACAGGTGCATATCAAATGATTTAACGATTGACGACAATATTATAAAGCAAATCAATATCAAACAGCATCTTAAAGGACCTTGTGCATTTTTCGAGAAAACAGATGAAATATAATCTATAATTTGTTTAAACGATATACTGCTGATATTTTCATAATCAAAATCGTCAATTCCGAGTTCATCTAAAAGACTTGCGGTATCGTCATCAAGCAAATCAAATGACGATAAATCATATTCATCAAGTTGTGATTGATAATCTGCAATTTTTTCCTCAGCAAAACACACATCGGGAAAAACAAGAATAAGCATAAAAATAAACATTACGAGTATTTTAATTTTTCTTTTCATTTAAGCATTCCTATCATAATATCCATAATCGTTGTAAAAAGCGGCAATGCAGTTACAAGAATAATAATTTTTGCCGATAGCTCCGTTTGGTTTGCAAGCGTATTTTCGCCGTTATCCCTGCACAAATCTGAAAGCAATTGAGCTATCATAGATATTCCGAGAATTTTAAGCATAATTTTTATGTATGGTAATAAAACGGAAATTTCATTACTTATTGACGTCAGCCTGTCAACTATTCCTTTTAAATCTTTTGATATTAACGTGAAAATAATTATTGTGCATACTATGTTTATAAGAAAAGTAAATTCTTTCGAATAATTTTTCAGCACAATATTAATAATCAGTGCCGTCAATACAATTCCTACAACCTTAATCATAAGTCAAAAAGTGATTTAACGGCTGAAAACAAATTGCTTATTTGCGGAATAATCATCATTAATACAACTATTACACCTGCAAGGGTTGTAAGCATTGCTTGCTCTTCCCTGCCGCTTCTTATTAAAACCATATTAAGCACAGCAACTATTATTCCTATTGCTGCAATTTTAAAGATAAAACTAATATCCATTTATCCTCCTATATCAGCAAGATTGCTATTAAACAGCCTATTCCTAAGCCGAGAGCATATATTATTTTATAATGAGTAGTATAATATTGCTGATAATAATCTTTTAATATTCTAAATGTTTCGCAAAATTCGTTTGCCTCATTTATTTGAGTTTGAGAGTCATATTTTCCTATTGAATTTATGTAATCGTATATTTTTTCATTTTCTTCTCTTTTAAGAGGTGAAGATGAAATTATATTATTTAAATCAATATCCTTAAGCTTTTCACTGTTATTTAGTAAATCAAAAATTTTTTCTGTTTCAGGATTAGTAGTTTTTAATAAAACCATTACTTTTGAGCCTAAGAATACCATCTTATCACAATAATCGATTTTGCTTTTTTCGTACTTACATATACTCGCTGAAAGGAGTATAGATATTCCTAATATCATTAGAATTCCTGCCGTTTTCATTTTCATCCTCCGTCAAATCGATAATGTCAAATCCTTCATCAATTCCGTGTAAAAAAACAATGTGCGAAAATTCACGAGTAGAGATAAGCTGAATAGCTATTTGATTTCTCATTAAATCATTAATTGATTTTAAATGGATAGATAAAATAAACGACGTACCGCTTGAAAAGCCGAATTTTATTGCCTCTACTTCATCCGAGTTTCCTATTTCATCACAAACTATTAATTCAGGCGAAAGCGTTCTTACCGCCAATTCGATTCCCTTAGCTTTTTTATACGAGGATATAATATCTGTATTAATTCCGATATCAAAGCCGGAAGAAAGTTCTTTCCTTTCATCAATAACACTTATTTTTTTATATTTTCCTGCATATCCGCTTGATAAAAGGCGTGTCATATCTCTTAATATTGTTGTTTTGCCGCTTGAAGGCGGACCTGCAATAATAACACTTGGCGTTGAATTTGCAAAAAGAATATTTAAAATATTTTTCGAACAATCAACAACATTATGAGATATTCTTATGTTAAGACTGCTTATATTCTTAACGCTTGAAATTAAGTTGTTTTTATAAACAGCTTCACCTGCTATACCTATTCTTGAGCCGAATTTATCTGTAACGTATCCGTCAATCATTGTTTGCATATTTGTATGATACGAATTATTACAGAAACTGTCGAGAATAAATATAAACTCATCATCGCTGATAAATCTGCAATCGTTCAAATAATGATTAATAAGCTTGTCATATTTACTGATAAAAAAAGGTTTATCAAGAATGTAAATAACTATAGGTTTATTAACTCTAAGCCTAATCTCAGTTATTTTTGACAAAACAGATACATCAAACGACAAAAAGCAGTTTTTTAAATCGCTTGGAAAGTGCTCTAAAACAGAAAAAATATTGTCCATAAAATCACCTTGCTTAATAGTATGCTGAATTTTTGAAAAATATAACAAATTTTCAGTTGAAGTAGAAAAGCAAATGTGATATTATATGTATATAATTATAATAATTACGGAAGTGCGGTTGCAGTAATGAATAGCAATATAACTATCAACACAAAAACAAACAAATTTATTAACGGCGAAACGGTTAGCTATACTCTTATGGCTACGGTTTCGCTTTTTGTTCTGTTTGCATTAAAACAGATATTAAAAGTTTTTATCGGCGTTGCAGTTGCTCCGAGCTGTATCATCGCTTTTATCGCGGCAAGTATTATTTCATTTTTGCTTGAAAGAAAGTTTGTGTTTGGCAAAAAGATGTTAGCTTCAAACGCTAAACAAATAATATTTTTTATAATCAGAGCAGCAGTTAACTTTGGCTTTTATAAACTTTCGGAATTTGGGTTTAAAAATATGCTTGATATGCCAATCACGTTTGTTTGGTTTATAGCCGTTGTAACTTCTTTTTTATTTAACTATATTTATGACAGGACACTCGTTTTTGATTGCGGATATGAGGCAATAAGTGTAAAACAGTCAAGAATATATAAAACCTTTTATAAAAACAGATATGTATTTTTATCATCTGCCTTGGCACTTTTATGTATAAGCATTCTTTATATCATTTATTCAGCATTTCCGTTTGGCGATACAACTGTTATGAGAATGGACCTTTATCATCAATACGGACCGCTTTTTGCCGAACTTTATGACAGAATAGTTGAACACAAAAGCCTGCTTTATTCCTGGACAACGGGCGGCGGCTCAAGCTTTTTAGGCAATTATCTAAACTATCTGTCAAGCCCGCTTTCATTTTTAATTTTCCTTTTTAATAAGGAGGATATTGCATTTGCCATTACCTTTATAGTTGGATTAAAATGCATATTAAGTGCAACCACATTCAGTTACTACTTAAAGAGCAGCTTTGGCAAAAATAATTATTACGTAAGTGCATTCGGCGTACTCTATGCCTTTAGCGCATATTTCCTTGCATATTATTGGAATATTATGTGGCTTGACGGAATGATTATGCTCCCGCTTATTGTTCTCGGAATTGAAAGAATTTTCAATAAAGGAGACATTAAGCTATATACTCTTTCAATGATTTTGCTTTTCTTTGCAAATTATTATATGGGCTATATGAGTTGTATATTCGCAGTAATATATTTCGTTGCATACTTCATTATTTCATACAAAAATGACGGCAAACTCAATCCTAATGCAAAATTTGAAAAGAAATATTCAACAAAAGCATTGATGAATAACACTTTTATTAACAGAGGGATTAAATTTGCATTTGCCAGCATCATTGCAGCAATGTTTTGTGCTATTACTTTAATACCGGTGTTTATGATATTAAAGAACAGTTCTGCAACGTCAGGCACTTTCCCCGATACATTCACAAGCTATTTTGATATTCTTGACTTCATAACCTCTCACTTTGCAATTCTCGAAACAACTATAAGAAGCAGTGGCGACAACGTTCTCCCTAATGTATATACCGGCATTTTAACTCTTATATTGCTGCCGTTATTCTTACTCAATAACAAAATAAGTCTTAAAGAAAAAGCGACTTACGTGCTTTTGATGGTTTTCTTTATTTTCAGTTTCAACAATAACTGTGCAAACTATATTTGGCACGCATTCCATTTTCCTAATGATTTGCCATATCGTTTTTCGTATATGTATTCATTTATAGTTGCTGTTATGGGATATAAAACCTTAATCAATTTCAAAGCAATTAATATTAAAGATATCGTATATTCGGGACTTGGCGTTATTGCAATCGTTATTTTGGCTCAAAAATTTCTTACTAACAAAATGACTAACGGTACCATTTATGCAACAATTATTTTAGTTGCACTTTGGTGCGGATATCTTCTTATCGTTAAAAACAAGAATATTCAAAAAAGACTGACAGCATTTGTTCTTATAGTATTTTTAGTCGGTGAAACAGTTATAAGCGCCGTTACCGGAATACCTCTTAATCAGGAAAACGGAAACTATAAAGAAAATTTTTCCACATATACCGATGCAATCAAACATATTGACTCAAATGATAAAGACTTCTATAGAACGGAGCTTTGCTATCTAAATACACGTATGGACCCGTCTTATTACGGCTATAACGGAATATCCGTATTTTCGTCAATGGCATACGAATCATATTCAGAGCTTCAGCACAGCTTAGGAATGTTCGGTAATAGAATTAACAGCTATACTTACAATCCTCAAACACCTGTATACAATATGATGTTTAACATTAAATATTTAATCCAAACCGATGTAAGCTTAGCTCCTTCTTCTAATCTTTATAAAAAGAAATACACAACCAAAAACAAAAAGGCAAATGTATATGAAAACAAGTATAATCTGCCTATCGCCTACTGCGTTAATTCAAATATTGAGGATTGGATAACAGATGAGGGCAATCCGTTTGAAATTCAAAGTGACTTTATAAAGCTTGCAACAGGATATTCAAATGTGTTTAAAAACGTTGATTATATCAGTACCGACTTTGACTCAGTAACAGGTGATGACGTTACTGAAAACGGAACATATTGGCTTAATAAAAGCGATGCTTCATCAAAATACGGCACAGAAACAATTACGCTGTCACCTACTATCGACGGAAACCTTTATCTTTATGTTAAGTCAAGCGATTTAAAGAGCATAACTGTTAATTCTGAAAAAGTATCTGATATTACACAAAACACAGATGAGGAATATTTACTTGACCTTGGTTTCCACAATAAAGGTGATGAAGTTAAGGTCTCGCTTGACGGCGGAACTATGGAAAGTGAGAGCACATCGTTTGATATTTATTGCTACAGTTGCGATGACTCGGTATTGAAAAATGCTTATAATTCTCTTTCCAAGAACACTTTAAATGTATCATCTTATAGCGACACATCAATTAAAGGTACAATTTCCTCAAAAGAAAATTGTTATTTATATTCATCAATTCCTTATGATGACGGTTGGAACGTATATGTCGATTGCAAAAAGGCAGAAACATTTGAAATCGGCGGTACTCTTCTTGCAATTGAATTAACTGCGGGTAATCATCAAATCGAATATAAATATACTCCATCAGGCTTTGTTTACGGCATAGCGGTTACGGCAATTACTGCATTTGGATTATGCGGTTATTATATATTCAGTAAATCTTCTTTAAAACTTAACAAAAGAGCGAGAAAGAAGGAGAAAAATATTGTTGAATAAATAAAAATCAGTATAATTCTTAAAAATCTATTTACAATAATGTGCTTTTATTGTAGAATACACGTGAACATTTGAGAGGAGTTTCATATTACTATGGCAAGACAAACAGCAATCAGTATTAACACTATTCCAATCGGTCCTCTTGGCATAATAGGTATGCCGGGATGCGAAGAATTAACGGACAAAATTGACAAGTACCTCGTTAAATGGCGCAAAACTCAAGCAAGTGAGCATGCTGAGTCAATTGCTTTCTTTGGCTATCAGAGAGATACATATAAAATTGATGTATCTATTCCCCGTTTTGGCAGCGGCGAAGGCAAGGGTGTTATTAACGAAAGCGTAAGAGGTTACGATATTTATATTGTATGCGACGTATTTAACTACAGCTGCAGCTATGATATGTACGGCAGAAAGGTTTATATGTCACCCGACGATCATTTCGCTGACCTTAAGAGAGTTATTTCAGCGCTTTGTTCAAAACCAAAAAGAGTTTCTGTTATTATGCCTATGCTTTACGAGGGCAGACAGCACAAGAGAAGTTCAAGAGAATCACTTGACTGTGCAATGGCTCTTAAGGAGCTCGTTCATCTTGGTGTTGAAAACATTATTACGTTTGACGCTCACGACCAAAGAGTACAAAATGCAATTCCTGACAAATCATTTGAAAATGTTATGCCGACTTACCAGATGATTAAGGCACTTGTCAACAATGTTGAAGACTTAAATGTTGATAAGGACCATTTAATGATTATCTCTCCTGACGAAGGCGCACTTCACAGATGTATTTATTTTGCTACACAGCTTGGAGTTAATCTTGGTATGTTCTACAAGAGAAGAGATTATACAAGAGTTGTAAACGGCAGAAATCCAATCGTTGAGCATCAATATCTCGGTGATTCCGTTAAAGGCAAAGATATTATCATTGTTGACGATATGATTTCATCAGGTGAATCTATGCTTGAGGTTGCTATGAAGCTTAAGAACTTAGGTTGCGGCAGAATTTTTGTGTGCACAACTTTCGGTCTCTTCTGCAACGGTCTTGATGTATTTGATAAAGCTTATAAAGACGGTGTATTCTACAGAGTATTTACTACTAACGGCGTATATCAGCCGCAGGAGCTTTTGGACAGAGAATGGTATGTAAGCGTTGAACTTTCAAAATATGCTGCATATTTGATTGACACATTAAATCACGATATGTCTGTTTCAAGTCTTCTCGACAGCTCTGCAAAAATTGATACTTTGTTAAAAAATAAAGGTTTAAAGGACTAAGATATTATGGCAAAAGTAAAATTGTCTAAAGCTAAAACAGCTATAATTATTATTGCCGCAATTGTTTTCGCACTTTTAGTTGCAGGCGGAATTTATTGCGTTGCAACAGACCAAAGCCCAGCTACTGCAATTGAAGCGGCAACAGCGCATCAGGACAAGCTTGTCGGCAAGTGGCAAAGCCAAAAATCGCCGGGATTATCCGCTTATGTATTTTATGATGACGGAACGTATGATTCTTATTTGTCTACAGTTAATTTTTCAGGCGAATATACTGTAAAAGGCAATAAAATCACTTTGACAAATCCTAATACTAACGCACAGGTTGTTTATAAATACAAGGTTAAAGGCAAGGTTCTCAAACTCACTCTTATGGAAGACGACAAAGAGGCAGAAACAAACGCTTATGATTCTGTCGATGAACTTCAAATGAAAACGCTTGCAGATTTAATCGGCGATTCTATTAAAGACAACAATACAACTACACAAGAACAATAATTAAAAACCCCTCGTCATTGACGTGGGGTTTGTTCTATTTTTTGTTTACTTTCCATATACATTACCAAGGAAGGTGAAATTCTTTGATTGGTAATGTGGAAAAGCGTTGTATCGATTTAGGACATTATATAATTGAAACAGGTGCTACTGTCAGGCAAGCGGCAATAGTTTTCAATATCAGTAAATCTACCGTACATAATGACGTCACAAAGCGCCTTGCAATGATTAATCCCCTGCTTTGCAGTGAGGTTAAAGAGGTACTTGAGCGCAACAAGGCTGAGCGTCACATAAGAGGCGGACTTGCCACAAAAGAAAAATACAGAAAGCTAAAAGATAACAAAAACATTGATTAATAAGCAAAATAATGCTATTATAAAAAAAGAAAATCAAAGGAAGTGTAAATATGAAGATAGGTTTTATAGGCTGCGGAAATATGGCAACTGCCATTATTAACGGAATTACGAATAATAACGTCGTAAGCGAAAAGGATATAAATGCTTATGACATTTTTGACGGTGCAACCAAAAAGCTTAAAGAGAATAAAGATATAAACATTTGCGAAAACGAAAAAGACGTTGTAAAATCAAGCGACATTATTTTTCTTGCAGTCAAGCCAAATGTTCAGGCAAGCGTATTAAAAGCAATTGACGGTGAAATTAAGGATAAATTAATCATTTCAATTGCCGCAGGAAAAACAATTGAATTTATAGAAAGCAATTTAAAATGCAAAGCTAAAATTGTTCGAGTTATGCCAAACATCAACGCTAAAGTCGGTGAGGCTATATCTGCTTATTGCTTTAATGATTCAGTAACAGGTGAGGACAAAACTAACGTTGAAAGCCTTTTAAACGGAATAGGACAGGTACTTTGCCTTGATGAAAGCTACTTCCCTCTTTTCGGTGTTATCGGCGGCTGCGGACCTGCTTTTGCATATATGTTTATTGACGCAATGGCACGTGCAGGAGTTAAAAACGGAATGAAAAAAAGCGATGCGCTTAAAATTTCTGCTCAAACCGTATTAGGCAGTGCAAAAATGATTTTGGAAAGCGACGAGCATCCATGGCAACTTATCGATAATGTTTGCTCCCCCGGCGGTACAACTATCGAGGGTGTAACCTCACTTCAGGCAGACGGCTTTGAAGCGGCAGTTCATAATGCCGTTGACAAAGCGCTTGATAAAGATAAAAAATTATAAAATTAAAGCTCGGTTTTGGGTTACTCCCTTTACCGAGCTTTTTTCTAAAGTTTTTATTAAGATATTGTTAAATTATTGACGATGTCTATTTTATATGATATAAAGGACTTGGAGGTGTTTATATGAAATATTCTTTTAAAGATTATCTTATTGATACACTTATGTTTGGTTTATCTGTATCAATTACCCCAATTATATATTTGTCAACATTTATAATAGTAAACAAATTTAATTATATAAATTCCCCTGTTAACTTATATTTAGCAATTTTCATTTCATTTTTGTTACCGTTTATATTCGGCATTTTTCTTTCAAGAAAACTTTGCAAACAATCTATATCTTCATATTTAACAGTTTTCTTAATAATGGAAATAATTTGCATATTTCATATCAAAATTCCGGATAGTTATTTTGTTTTTTTACTTCCTCAGGAAGAATGGATAAGAGGATTATTTAATAAGTATAATGAAATCAGAGAAATAATAATATCTATTATTACACCGGTTTTATACACACTCTTATATTTTTTAGGTTCAAAATTAAAATCAAAAAAACAAATTAATAAATAAACTATAAAAAATAAAAGCTCGGAATTAACCGAGCTTTTTGTTTTGAGTAATTACATATACTTTTTGATTTCATCAACCATATCGGTCTTTTCCCAAGAAACACCGAGGTCTTCCCTGCCCATGTGACCGTAAGCAGCAACATTTTTATAAATCGGCTTTCTAAGGTCAAGCCTGTCAATAATTGCAGACGGACGAAGGTCGAACACCTTATTAACGATATCTGCAATCTTTTCGTCATCAAGCTTACCTGTACCGAACGTATCAACCATAACAGAAACAGGCTTTGCAACGCCGATTGCATAAGCAAGCTCAACCTCGCACTTATCAGCAAGACCTGCGGCAACGATATTTTTTGCTACCCAACGGGAAGCATAAGCAGCGCTTCTGTCAACCTTAGTTGGGTCCTTACCGCTGAATGCACCGCCACCGTGGCGAGCATATCCGCCGTATGTATCAACAATAATTTTACGGCCTGTAAGACCTGAATCACCGTGAGGGCCGCCAATTACGAATCTACCGGTAGGATTTACAAAATATTCTGTATCATCGTCAATAAGATCATTAGGAATAGTAGTTTTAATAACCTTTTCAATAATATCGTTTCTAAGTTGAGAAAGCTCAACGTCAGCGCTGTGCTGGCTTGAAACAACAACAGCAGTTACCTTTACAGGCTTGTCATCGTCATATTCAACCGTAACCTGGGTTTTACCGTCGGCATAAAGATAAGGCAATGTACCGTTTTCTCTAACCTCTGTAAGCTTAAGAGCAAGCTTGTGGGCAAGGCTGATAGGAAGCGGCATAAGTTCCTTAGTTTCATTGCAAGCGTAGCCGAACATCATACCCTGGTCGCCGGCGCCGTTGAGGTTATATTCATCTTCTTCGTCATTCTTAAGCTCTAATGATTTATCAACGCCCATAGCAATATCAGGTGACTGACGGTCAAGAGCAAGCAAAACAGCACAGGTGTTGCCGTTAAAGCCTTTCTTATCGTCATCATAGCCGATATCGCAAACGGTTTTTCTTACGATTGACGGGATATCAACCGTAGCTTTAGTTGTAATTTCACCCATAACAAGAACTTGGCCTGTTGTGCAAGTAGTTTCACATGCTACACGGCTTTGCGGGTCTTGCTCGAGCATTGCGTCGAGAATAGAATCTGAAATTTGGTCACAAATTTTATCAGGATGACCCTTTGTTACAGATTCACTTGTAAACAAATGTTTTGACATAATATATTCCTCTCATCAAAAAAATTGTTAATTGCTTTAGAAAGAAAAAAGCACACGTAACGAGCGTGTGCACTTAGCTATCATCACTCGGTAAGCCGCAGGTATTAGCACCTTACAAATGCAGGTTGCTGTGGTTTCACAGGGCCTGTCCCTCAACCACTCTTGATAAAGCATATTAACATCACACATATAATACAACAACGATTAAATAAAGTCAACAAATATTTATAAAAATAAAGGTTATTTTATATTTACTATTGTAATTTCTTAATAAATAGTTTATAATTATATAGCAATAAAAGGCATATAGCCTTATAAGGAGGAAAATTATGGCAAAGAAAACCGTATTTATTACCGGTGGTACAGGTAATATGGGTTGGGCTGCCGTTCAGGAAATGCTTAAGCATCCAAGTGATATCAATATCAAGATGCTTGCAAGAAAAAGCCCAAAGAACGAAGAAAAGCTTAAGGATTTAATGGCAAAGCCAAACGTAAAGGTTGTTTGGGGCGACCTTAATGATTACGATTCAATCCTTGAAGGTGTTACAGGCTCTGACTATGTCCTTCACGTAGGTGGTATGGTTTCACCGACTGCTGACTGGAAACCTTACAAAACACAAAAGACAAACATCGGTGCTGCACAAAGCATCTGCAAGGCTGTTCTTGCTCAGCCAAACCCTGATGCAGTAAAAGTTTGTTATATCGGTACAGTTGCCGAAACAGGCGACCGTAACTATCCTATCCATTGGGGACGTTGCGGTGACCCTATCAAAATTTCAATTTACGACCACTATGCAATTTCTAAGACCGTTGCTGAGCGCACATTTGTTGAAAGCGGTATTAAGAATTGGGTTGTAATGCGTCAGTCAGGTATTCTTTATCCTAATATTCTTAAGAATATGGATCCTATTATGTTCCACGTTCCAATCAACGGCGTGCTTGAATGGTGTACAGTAGAAGATTCAGGCAGACTTATGTGCAACCTTGTTCTTGAGGATAAGGCAGGCAACCTTGGCGCTGACTTTTGGAATCACTTCTACAACATCGGTTCAGGTAAGGAATACAGAATTTCTAACTATGAATTTGAGCAACTTCTTCTCGGAACACTTGGTCTTGCAGGCCCTGAAAAGCTCTTTGAGCCTAATTGGTTTATCACTAAGAACTTCCACGGTCAATTCTATGCAGACGGTGACAAACTTGAAGAATACTTACACTTCAGAGAAAATCTTCCTATAAAGGACTATTTCCACAGACTTGCTGACCACGTTGAATTCTATTTCAAAATACCAAGATATCTTCCAAAGAATCTTGTAGCAGCTTGTGCAAAGCCGTTTATGAAAAAGATTGCTTCTACTCCTGACTTTGGTACTCTTGATTGGGTTAAAACAAATAATCCTGAAAGAATGTCTGCATACTATGGTTCACTTGAAGAATACAACAAGATTCCTACAAAGTGGGAAGACTTTAAAATCATCAAGTTTGATAAGGATAGTAGCGCTGCTGAACAGTTTAAGCTTGACCACGGCTATGATGAAAGCAAGCCTGAATCAGAGCTTGACATTGAAGATATGAAGCAAGCAGCTAAGTTCCGTGGCGGTGAATGCCTCAGCGAAACAATGGTTAAGGGAGATATGGCTACAAAGCTTAAGTGGAAATGCGGCACTTGCGGTGCTGAATTTGAAGCTTCACCTGCACTTATTCTTCTTGGCGGTCACTGGTGCCCTGAATGCTACATTCCACAGAAGGAATGGAACTATGACGAGGTTGCTAAGACTAACCCGTTCTTCGCTCAAGTTTGGTATCCTAACCACACTAAGGAAGAGCATAATGTTTACAAGTTTGACGACCTCTTCCATATTAACGGTGTTAAATGGGACGATATTAAGCACTAAGCACTGACTTAAATACATATAAATTACTAAACACCTTGCATTAATTTGCAAGGTGTTTTTTATTTTTTGAAATATCTAAAACAATAATATAAAAAAAGCTGTCATCAACGATGACAGCTTTTAAAATACAATATTAAAATGTTTTATGTATTATTCAAACAAAATGTCAGTATTAGCAAATGAAAGCGGTACATATTCACCGTTATTTACATAATAAACTGCAGAAAGCTTAACGGCAACTGCATATTGCTTACCTGAACATGTAAACATATAGCAATCAGCACCATTTACGGTCTTAATACTATTATTAAATGAAATTGCGCTGTTTGATGCATCTGAACTGTAACCTATTTCTCTCCAATTATCGTGAATTGTTTGCTTAAGCATACGCTTAGCATCATTAACATTATAATCAGGAGTAGTAGTAATCTCGTGTGGATTAGAATAAAGGTCATATACAGCCGGTTTTTTGCTTTCCTCTGCAACGGTTGTTTCCTCAACAACAGGTGCGACATAAGCAGTGTTTACATACATAATGATGAAGTAAATTAAGAACCAAATAAGAAGAAGGAGAATTATCATAAGGATAATCTTTCCTGCCTTATTTTGATTTGCAGTTGATGAATTAGCAAATTCCTCTTCGGTAGGAATTTGAACAGGAACGAAAGGTTTACCTTTCTTTGCGCACTTTTTCTCTACCTTGGCATTCTTCTTTTCTAATTTCTTAACATACTTTCCGTATGCTTTAGTTGTAGCCTTTTCAGCCTTGATTTCCTTCTTTGTTTGATATTCATCAACATTAGGAATTGCGATAGGAACAAATTCCTTACCGTCTTTTTGAGCCTTAGCCTGAAGCTTTGCATTCTTCTTTTCAGTATCCTTTACGAAGCTTGCATAAGCTTTAGCATGTTTCTTTTCAGCCTTTGCTTTATATTTAGCATTTGCTTTTTCAGCTTTAGCTTCTTTCTTTTCAGATTTTGCCTCTTTCTTGGCAAGTTTCTTTGTTTGCTTTTCTTCTTTAGTCAAGGCACAATTACCCCCTTATAAGTCTAATAGTAGTATACCATTAAAGATATTAAATTTCAACAAAAAAATATACAGAAATGGCAGTATTTTATGAACAAATTGTAAACATTAACGCTTTTTGAACTATTTTGTAACAGAAAAATAAAAAATTTAGAAAAATAAGACAAAAGTTGAATATTTACAAATATAGTTATTATAAATTAAACTGACCAATATATAGTATATTTATTTAGTATAAAGCGAATAAGTGCCGTGATTTTCACGGCTGATAAATTCTTTCTTTTCAAAAGGAGAATTAATATTAATAGCCGCCTCAATAAGTTTCTTTGTAAGCTCAGGTACATCAGAACGATTTAACGCCTCATCAACGTCAAGCCACAGCACCTCGCTGTTTTCATCATTGTCAGAATGTTCCCTACCGCTTACATAATCAGCAGAAAACGCAACATACCAATCCTTAAGATTAAACCTGACAGCGATAATATTTTTAGGCTCAATCACAACTCCTGTTTCTTCAAGGAATTCTCTTTTCACTGCATCTTCAGGAGTTTCGTATAAATTAAGATAACCTCCCGGAACAATAAGAAAATCCTTACCGGCACCGTATGTATGACGAGCAAGAAGCACTTTGTTGTTCCTAAGCACCACAGCCGTGACAGATTGCTTATAACACATATTTTCGCCGTTCATATTATAGTTCCTCCGCCAATGACTGTATCGCCGTCATAAAGCACCACAGCCTGTCCTTTGGTTATTGCTCTTTGCGGCTCATCAAAAATAAGCTTCAGTTTGTCGCCGTCCAAATAAGCTGTTGCTCCCTGCTCTTTCATATTATAACGCACACGGGCTTTACACTTAAATTCATTGGGTAAATCAGGAACAAGCAAATTAAAATCAACTGCGTTTACTTCCCTTGAAAACAGTTCATCATTAGTACAAAGAGTTACCGTATTCTTTTCAATATTCTTATCGGCAACATACATAGGCTTGCCAAAAGCGACACCAAGCCCTTTGCGCTGACCGTTTGTGTATCTAATAATACCATGGTGCCTTCCGATTACATTACCGTTAATATCGACAAAATCACCGTCGGGATATGTTTTACCGAGATAACCTTCAATAAACTTAGCGTAATCACCGTCGGGAACAAAGCAAATATCCTGACTGTCACGCTTGCGTGCGTTCAAGAAATGCTGCTCCTCTGCAATTTTACGGATTTCCGTTTTAGAATATTCGCCCAAAGGAAATTGAATATGCGCAAGCTGATTTTGAGTAAGCGAATAAAGAACATAACTTTGGTCTTTAGTATCGTCTCTACCCTTTTTAAGATAAAACCAGCCGTCTTTTTCCTCAACAATTGCATAGTGACCTGTTACAACATAATCGAAGCCGAGCTCGTTCATACGCTGAAAAAGCTTTTCAAACTTTAAATATCTGTTACAATCAATACAAGGATTAGGAGTTCCGCCGTTTTCATAAGTTCTGATAAACTTATTTATAACCTTTTCCTCAAATTCGTCTTTAAAATTAAAAACGTAATAAGGCATAGAAAGACGGCGTGCAACAGCTCTTGCATCTTCAATATCGTCAAGCGAGCAACAGGTCTTTTCCCTACTGATACCGATTTCCTCGTTATCATAAAGTTTCATTGTTGCGCCGATACATTCATATCCTTTTTCTTTCATTAAAAAAGCGGCAACGCTGGAATCAACGCCACCGCTCATTGCGATAATACATTTTTTATTCATTTAACCAAGCCTTATCATTTCATCGATGCATTTTTTTGCACCGATATATGTTTCTTCATCAAGAGTAATTTCTTCACCGAAAACACCCTTGCAGCAATTAAGTACGTCGACAAGCGTGGTAGCCTTCATATTATGGCATACACAGTCCTTGGAAAGCGGATAAAACATTTTATCAGGACAGCTCATTTGAAGATGAGTTACAATACTGTTTTCCGTACCGATAATAAATTCCTTAGCGTCGCTTTCCTTGGCATAATTCATAATACCTGTTGTTGAGCCTACATAATCGGCGTGTTTAACAACATCAGGCACGCACTCAGGGTGAACAAGTAAAAGTGCATCAGGGTGAGCTTCTCTTGCCCTCTTAACGTCCCTTTCACCCATTCTTGCGTGAGTTGGGCATCCACCGCTCAAAAGCTTAAAGTTCTTTTCCGGAAGTTGCTTAGAAATCCAATCACCTAAATTGCAATCGGGAATAAAAAGAATATTTTTGTTTTCAATCTGTTTGCAAATTTTTAATGCAGATGAAGAAGTTACACAAACATCGCAAATTGTTTTAAGTTCACTTGTAGTGTTAATATAGGCAACAACCGTATAATCGGGATATTGCTCCTTAACAAGCGAAATAACCTCTTTATCCATCATTTCAGCCATAGGGCATCCTGCATCGGGATTTGCCAAATAGACCGTTTTGTCAGGTGACAGTATTTTAACGGTTTCAGCCATAAAGCGTACACCGCACATAATTACTGTTTTATTATTAACTTTTGATGCCTCTACAGAGAGAGCAAAGGAGTCACCGACAAAGTCGGCAACCTCCAATATTTCCGGTGATTGATAGCAATGAGCAAGGATACAAATATCCTTCTCCTTTTTGAGCTTAATTATCTCTTGCTGAATATCAGAAATCATATTAATTGTGTACTCCGCACTCCGCACAGTCAACACCTGCAAATTCAGCAGGGTCATATTCTATGCCTTTTTTATCATAATAATCTTTAACAGCAGCCTTAACTGCCTCTTCCGCCAAAACAGAACAGTGAATTTTAACCGGTGGCAAACCGTCAAGCGCCTCAACAACTGCCTTATTAGTAAGCTCTAAAGCTTTATCAATAGGCTGGCCTTTAATCATTTCCGTAGCCATTGAGCTTGATGCGATAGCAGAAGCACAACCGAAGGTGTTAAACTTAACGTCTTCAATAATGCCGTCGTCGCTAACCTTAATATACATTTTCATTATATCGCCACACTTAGCGTTACCAACTTCACCAATACCGTCGGCATCTTCAATTTTACCAACATTTCTCGGATTTGTAAAGTGGTCCATTACTTTTTCTGAGTATAGAGCCATAATTATTTTTCCTCCTTTTTAATTCTTTCCCAAACGGGAGAAATAGAACGAAGGTAACTTACTACCTCCGGAACTGATTTTACAATATGATCCATTTGTTCCATAGTGTTATATTCACTTATTGACAATCTCAATGAGCCATGTGCGATTTCTACAGGGACACCGATTGAAAGAAGAACGTGTGACGGGTCAAGACTGCCGCTTGTGCAAGCTGAGCCGCTTGATGCACAAATACCCTTAGCGTCAAGTAAAAGAAGGAGACTTTCGCCCTCAATGCCCTCAAAGCACATATTCAATGTTCCCGGTAAATGATGCTCAAGGTCACCGTTAATTCTGCTTCTTTCAATTCCTTTAAGCCCATCTATGAGTCTGTTTCTCATTGCGGTAACCTTTTCGGCATTTTCTTTAAGATGGTCTGTAGCATCCTTAATGGCTGTTGCCATACCGACAATAGAAGCCATATTTTCAGTACCGGCTCTTTTATTACGCTCCTGAGCGCCGCCGTAAATAATATTTGTAAGAAGAATACCTTTACGTGCATAAAGGAAACCTACACCCTTAGGGCCATGGAATTTATGAGCCGAAACAGACAGCATATCGCAATTCATATCCTTAACATTAACCGGAATATGACCTACCGCCTGAACAGCATCTGTATGAAAAAGTACACCTTTTTCCTTACAAATCTTACCTATCTCGGCAATTGGCTGAATTGTGCCGATTTCGTTATTAGCTGTCATTATGGTTACAAGGCAGGTTTCATCTGTAATAGCGTTTGCTACATCCTCAGGCTTAACAATGCCGTTTGAATAAACGTCAAGAAGAGTAACCTCAAATCCTTCTTTTTTGAGCGCATCAAGCGTGTGAAGAACAGCATGATGTTCAAACTTACTTGAAATAATATGCTTTTTACCTTTTCTTGCGCCAATGTAAGCAGCAGAACGAATAGCCTGATTATCAGCCTCACTGCCGCCTGATGTGAAATATATTTCTTTAGGGTCTGCTCCGATACATTCGGCAACAGTTTCCCTTGCAGCTTCCAAATGCTCCTTAGCAATTTGACCAACAGAATGGAGTGATGACGGATTACCGTAAATGTCGGTAAGAAGCGGCATCATTGCTTTTAACACACTATCGCTCATCTGAGTTGTTGCTGCATTATCTGCATAAACTGTCATAATATCGCCTTTCTAACCACAATTGTTTTTAGCCTGCTGTGGTTGACAGGAAATTAATAAAAATAAAGAAAGAATATATAAGTTAATATTCCTATCTTTTCAATAGGAAATAATAGCACTAATTTCCTACCTTGTCAATAGGATATTATGTATAAATTTTAAACAGTTTATACATCAAACGCAAAATGAATATTATTTTTTTCTGTTACCTTTAATGTCAAAATTGTCTGCCAGTGCCTTTTCTGTTTTATTAATTGTAAAAAACAAGGTTACAAATTCAGCAATAAAGATAACAAATCCAACAGCAACAAATACTCTTTGGTCGGTTTTGATAAGGCAAAGCATAATAACAATTGATGCCAAAATGAAAATAATGCTGACTTTAAGCCACAGCTTACCGCAATATTCGTGAGCAAAAGTCCAAGTATCCTTATTAATCATCGACCAACCTGTTCTGTAGCCAAAAATATTATTAATATTTTTAGGACCGCCTGCAATAAAATAAAAGCTGCACATAAACATAATAAACGGTAAAACTATTACTATAAACAGCATAAAAAACCACATTTGCATAAATAATCACCTGACTAATTATATCATAATAATTCATATAAAACAATATAATAAGAATTGTTTAGTTTAATAATCGACAAAATACGAGAATTTGTCGCATTTATTTGAATAGAGATATATAATAAAAAACAATCAAAACAATGCCGAATAACACCTTATAGCGTGTAGAAAAAGTCAAATTACAAATTTCTACACGCTTTGAGACTTCGAGAAAGTGAGATAAATTTCGTATTTTGCGAGCGGGTGCTGTACGTGGGTACTGCCCCCGAGCAAAAGGCGAAAAGCGCCAAAAGTGGCTTGAACATTACGTTCAAGCCACTTTTCTATCAATATAGTTTTTGATTCTATTTCGGCAAGAGCAAGCCCTTGCCCTACGATACGTCGAAAGAATTTCCGTGTTTGAATGAATTTCTTTGAAATTCATAATAAACACTTCGTTTCCTTCTCCTTTTCCCCACCAAATTTTCAATTTGTCGGGGACCCCGAATAGAATTTCGTTTTATAGCACGGCGCGGTTTAGCCACTTTATCGACAGTCTGAAAGGACTTGGAAAAATCCAAGTCCTTATTTTTATGCAAACATAACAGAAGCAGCTATAAGATACTGACCCGCATAATAGAGAAAATGATTTACAAACAAATGAATCGGTTTATCCTTTCCTCTGCCAAAGAAGGTGTTAGACAAAACAGCATCCGAAAGTAAAAACAATACAGAACCGATTGCCATAATAACGTAAGCCTTTTGAAAATGAGTAACAAATACAGCAATAATTGAAATAACCGAAGTCATTGCAAGAAACGCTACATAAACTGCAACAATACGTCTGTATGCACCGTAGTGAACTTTCATAAGATTTGCAGAAGCTACGGTCAAAACGCCGATTATTACAGAAACAACAGCGGCAATAAGAACCAAGTACCATTTCATCTTAATCGAATAAATTACAGCGCAAAAATAGAAAATATGACCGATTAGAAAGAAAATAAATCCACCCTTCAAATAGATTTTTTCTTCATTTTTATATATTCCCTTTAAGTCAAGCAAAATATCGCCAACAAGACCAAGCGCTCCGCCCATTATAACAAGTGAACCGTATGTATATGCCTTATAATTTGTAATAAGAGCAAATACTGCGGTTAAAAGATAGCAAAGACTTGATACAGACTTAAAAATCAAATTATTCACACTGTAACCTTTGCTCCTGTTAAAGCAAAATATGAGTGAAATCACAACACCTACTGATAAAACAACATAATACATTATTAATATCACCCCCTAACAGTTAAATTTGATTTTGAATCATCTGTTTAAATTTCTTTTTCTTATTAAGATAAATAATAATTAACGGGATGTCCGCAAGAAGCCACGCAACAGGACCTGCATAACAAATTGCGTTAAACCCAATGACTTTTGCAAATATAAGAGCAACGGCAAGTCTTCCAAAAAATTCTCCTGCTCCGGCAATCATATTGGCATAAGTAAAGCCGAGACCTTGAAGTGTATTTCTAAATACGAATAATATTGCAACAAGACTGTAACATTCTGCAATTGCCCAAAGATAATGATTAGCCGCATTCATTATTTCAGGATTATATTCTTTCATAAAGAGTTTAACAATAAAAGGACCTATTCCTACCAAAATTGCACTACAGAAAAGGGATACAATTACATCAAGAATAAATATTTTCTTAACGCTTTTAATAATTCTTTCATACTTTCCTGCACCGTAATTTTGAGAAACAAAGGTCATATTGCCTACGCCCAAACCTGACATAGGAATATTGGTAAGCTGTTCTACCCTGCCGGCAGCGGTAAAACCGGCTATTACATTAGCTCCAAATCCGTTTACAGCGGTTTGAAGTACCATTGAACCTATTGATGTAATACTGAATTGAAGCGAAATAGGAATTCCTATTTTAATTTGCGACCATGAAGTTTTCAAGTCAAGTTTAAGAGAAGATTTATTAATAGTATATTCTTCGGTATGCTTAAACACACTTATTGCAGACAAAATCATTGCAACAAGTTCGCTTATTGCGGTTGCCCAAGCAGCACCTATAACACCCCATTTGAAGTAACCGACAAATAGGATATCAAGTATCAAATTGACTATTACGCTTACAATTAAAAAATAAAGAGGTCGTTTACTGTCGCCGACTGCACGAGAAAGAGAGTTAAAATTATTAAGCGACATTTGAATAGGTACGGCATAATAGAGCACGTCAATATATTGCGCTGACATATCAATAATCTCGTCAGGTGTGTCGATTAATCTTAAAAGAGGACGAGAAAGGAAATGCGCAACTATCATTATAATCATACCGATAAGAAATGAAAGAGCAATACTGTTACCGGCATATTTATTCATTTTATCAAAACGTTTAGCTCCAAAGGCTTGAGCAACAGAAATCGTAAAACCCGAGGTAAGCCCTAACGATGTTCCTATTATAAAGTTGTTAATCGAGCCGACATTTCCGACAGCGGCAAGTGCGTTAGTTCCTACAAATCTGCCGACAATAATATTATCCACCAAATTATAATTATATTGAAGCATTGAACTTGCCATAATAGGAAGAGCAAATAAAATAATACTCTTTAAAGGTTTTCCGTTTATCAAATCCGTTTTCATTATATTTCCTCTATGTATACCTTTATCTTAAATAACTTTAACATTAATAATATGACAAGTCAATACAAAATGCAAATTATTATAATTATTTGCAAACAAAAGGTTAATTGGACAAATGCTCTCATCATATATTTAATCGGTGATGAAAATGCTTTCAGCAATAATTTCTGCAATAAGTGCAAATTTGATTTATTTTATATTGCACATTCAAAACACGTCAAGTTTTCCAAAGCCCCTTTCGCCAAAAGAAGAAAAAGTAATGCTTGAACGAATGAAAAACGGCGATAAAAGTGCAAGAGCTGTTCTAATAGAAAGAAATCTTAGACTGGTAAGTCATATTGTTAAAAAATACTATTCAAAAACAAATGATAACGATGACTTAATAAGCATAGGAACAATCGGTCTTATAAAAGCAATTGATTCTTTCGACAGCGAAAAATGCGTTCGCCTTGCTACATATGCGTCACGTTGTATTGAAAACGAAATATTAATGCATTTCAGAACAGGAAAGAAACAATCAAACGACATATATTTAGGCGATGCACTTGATGTTGACAAAGACGGTAACCCGCTTACTGTTGAAGATACAATCAGTTCGCCTGTTGATTTAGCCGAAGATTTAGAAAAAAAGATACAATGGGAAAAAGTATCACGCATTATAGAAAAAATGCCAAACGGCAGAGAAAAAGAAATTATCGTATTAAGATATGGACTAAATAACAAAAAGCCTCTAACGCAAAGAGAAATTGCGCAGAGGCTGAAAATAAGCAGAAGTTATGTTTCGAGAATAGAAAAAAAGGTATTAAATGATATAAAAAATGAAATAGACTAATTACTTATTTTTTAATTGTTCTTTTAATGTTTTGTTTTCTTCCTCCAAAGCTTCAAGCATTGCTATATTCTGTTTCAATTCCCTATTGACAGATTTCAATTGAAAATCAAGATTCGAATTAATTATTTCAAGCCTTTGACATTCAAAATTGACATCTTCAAGTGCCGCCATAAGACGTGATATTTCGTCCTTAAGTTTTTGCACATCAGAATTTTTAACCATATAAATCCCCTAATATAAAAAGCAATAAAGAGGTTGATAATCCAACCTCTTTGATTTTGCGTTAATTATCAATATCGACGTCCTTCTCAAAGTAACGAGAGCCAAACCAATTAACTTTAATTGAATAATCCTTTTCAAGTTTTTCTGTCTTGCTTGTGCTGTCGCCGGAAGAAAGTGCTTTTTTAGCAGCATACTGCCAAGTTGTAAGGTCACCATTGCCGACAAAATACATAATATGATAGCCGTAATCTGACTTAACAATAGCAGTATCGCCTGCTTTTCTTGAAGAATCAAAACTCCAAGCTGAGAATGAATTTACCATTTGACCCGGTACTACATCTTCGTAAAGACCGCCGTTATCTTTAGAACCTGTATCCGAAGTATTATTTTTAGCAAGTTGTGCAAAGCTCTTTTCGTTCTTATCGCCTGCGTTAAACTCATCAAGAATCTTTGTAGCTTTCTTATATGCTGCAGACCATTGCTTATCTGTTGCATCCTTAGCTGCTGTTTTATTATCACTTGTTTCAGGAGCAATAAGAATATGACGGACATTAACAGTCTTTCTGTTCTGAATTGAAGCAGGAGAAAGAACATAAACTACAGTCGTGCTGTATTGATATGAATCGCCTGCTTTTCTCTTTGAACTATAGAGCCAATCAAGACCCGGAAAGCTTTTCTTGTTCTTGTCATCAGCAGTTGCAATAGCATAGCCTTTATTCTTAAGGTTTTCCTTTGTAACGCCATATTCAGTTGAATAACCGGCATCCTCATAAGCAGTTTTATAGAACTTATCAGATGCATACTTTTGGCAAAGAGCAGTAAAGTTAGAAGCATCTTTTGCAAGTGCCTTCTTAAATGCCTTTGCATCATCTTCACTTGAACATTCAAAAAGTCTTACGTCAACTGCAAGAAGTTCATCTTCGTGATTTTTCTTATAATTATCATAATCTTTTGTTGTATATTCTTTTTCATTTGACTTGTCGCTAAGTTCGCTCTTATAGTTATCGGCAATATAACTTCTTGTTGCTTCTTGGGTAAACAAGCTTTCAGTTACACCCTTACCCATTGCTTTAACAAGATAACCGCTTAAAGTATATCCATACTTATGAGCTGATTCTCTGTACTGCTGAAGTGTTTCCTTGAGTTCTTTCTTTTGTTCCGCAGTAATCTCAGGGTCTTTTCCGTTATTCGCAGCTTTAGCGGCAAGATAATATGTATATGTTGATTCAATAGATTCGATTACTTCATCGTGAATATACTCTTCCCAAGTAACAGTTTCGTTATCATCATTTTTTGTTGTTTGTTTAGAAAGCTTTTTGTCAAAATCAACATCAAGATTGTACTGCTTAGGATCAAGACCGTACTGGCTGTACTGCTGCTGTCTGGTTCTTAAATTATTATAAGTCAATGCAAAATAATAATTGTATGTAGCAACCTTGATTTTTGCCTTTTCACTGCCGTCCTTATTAGATACAGTCATACCGGTAAAAGTTTGGGCAGGAATGCTGAGAGAAGCAATGAAGCCTTTTCTGACAGCACCGGTTGCAACATAAGTTACAAGAAGTGCAACAACTATAACAATACAAACTGCAGATTTGATAATTTTAACCGTTTTGGGAGCAAGTCCGTTGCTGTTAGCTCCTACTGCAGAATACTTTTCGCTGAGCTTCTTAATTTCGCCGGAAAGCTTTTCAATTTCTTTTTCGTCGTCACAGTCGTCTTTTTTTGCTTTAAGAGCATCGATTTCTTTCTTTATTTCTGCTCTTTTTGCTTCGTTCTTTTCACGGTTTTTTGCAGCCTTAGCAGCTTTTTTTTCAGCAGATTTTTTTGCCTTAGCGGCTTTTTTTGCCGACTTATCATCAGCATTCAAGCTACCGCCTGTCAACAAATCATCTTCTAATTGTTTTTTTGCCATATTTTCGTCCTACCTATTTCAATCAAATTTAATTCACAAAATATTTTACACTATTGTAACTAATATTACAAGTTTTATTTTGTTTTTTCTGAAAATTATATACAAAATGATACTAAATCATTTAATTATTGCCTGATGAAGCACTTGTTGTGCCTTGAGCAGAATTTGACGAGGATGCCGTTGCTGATTCTGCCGCTGCCTCTTTAGCAGCCTTTTCCTTATCAACTGCCTTCTTAATTGCATTCTCATGCACTTTAACTTCTGCTTTATCAATCATAGTGCTTAATCTGTCGGATTTTATTTGAGCAATAATTTTTGATTGATATTCAGGGCAATCATTAATAAAGAACATAATATGATAACCATAATCGCTCTTTACAATTCCTGTATCACCGTACTTACGTGAATCGTCAATTGACCACTTTTCAAAATCCGGCACCATTTGACCGAGCGTTACACTTTCATAAAGACCGCCGAAAGAATCGTTTGAACCTGATGAAGTTGAAGCTGAGTCCGTACTGTATTGCTCTGCAAGCTTTGCAAATTCATATTCGCTTTTATCTGTTTTATTAAATTTAGCAAGAATAGAGTCAGCTTTTTTCTTAGCTGCTGCCCATTGTTCATCCGTATATTCAGTTTTTTCTGAAGTGCTTGACGATGAATTGTTGCCACTCTCAGGAGCAACAAGAATATGCCTTACAGTGTATGTTTCGTCCTCTTCAACGCTTGCCTTAGAAGTTTTTAATACAATGTAAATATATCCTGCACTCTCATCAATATAATACTTCTTTGAGCCTACCTTTGTATCATCTGAGAAAAGCCATGTATTCATCTTATCATCAAACGGTGAATCACTTCCGGAAACAGTTGTAACAACATTACTTTCATAAGACTTAATAGCCTCTTCCCTTGCCTTTTTCTCGGTAAGTGTGCTGTCCTGCTCCATTGATGACTTAACTTGAGAATCAATATAAGATGAATAAACCTCAGGCACAAGAGCAATAACTGATTTTTTATCTTTCATCTTAGCCATAATTTTCTCGGCAGTTTTAATTGATTCGTTCTTAGAATTTTCATCTGTTGCATCATAAGGAGAAGCAATATAATAAAATTCTATTTTCTTATAATCATTTTTGTGGTCATTATAATATTTATCAACATCGTTATCCGTAACTTTTGTTTCACACTTAAACTTGCCCTTGTAATTAGCGCTTAAGTAATACTGTTCAAGCATAAGCCTTATTGTATCCTCTGAACAATATGTACCAAAGTTTGCTTTGATGTATTGGTCAAGACTGACATCATTTTGAGATGCGGAATCCTTAAGAGTCGAAATTTGCTTATCAATAGTTTTCTTTTGGGCGTTTGTAAGAGTTACACCCTCCTCAAGTGCTTTGGAATAATAGGTTGTAATCTGTTCAACTTCTTTAAGAGCTTCAGTTTCAAAAAACTTTTGCCACGAAATCTTATTTCCGTCATCATCGGTTGTGTATTGCTTTGAATAATCTTTAGTAGTATCAAGACTGTAATAACCGTAGGAAGCATATTGCTCATAATAGCTTACGATGCTTGCGTAATAATAGTCGTACATTCCAATACTGATTTTTTGCCCGTCAACAGTTGCAACAACAGAAGCGGGATTCATATATTTGCCCTCCTTGCCGTTAGGTACAGTATAATATCTAACGCCAAAAGTAGCGACAACTGCAATTACTGCTGCAAGAAAAATTGCAAGCGGTATAAATTTAAGCGGCTCTTTGTTAATAACAATCTTATTATCGTTTTGATTATCTAAATCTTGTGTTGGCTTCGACTCGCTTACTTTGTCAAATGAAATTGAATAGTCTTGATTTTCCATAACAAGATTTTCATCAAGCGTCGGCGCTTTTGCATCAAACTCCCAATTGTCGCTTGTTTCGTATTTAACACCGTCTTTTTCTTCAAGACCGGAGTCAACTGAATCATTATTAACGTCAGTCAATTTTTCCTCATTTTCGTTTAAGTCTTTTTCGTCCATAATTTCACTCCTGTATTTTCCGTTTTATCAAAAACAGAAAAATATGTTTAAATTCCTATCAATTATACAATATATCGTTTAAGATTGCAACACCTTAACAATATTTATAAATTAAATATTTATAAATTAAAATTTATATTATAATAATATGAACAGTTAAATTTTTATTCATATCCTGTTAACCTTAAATTATTATACTTGCAAAATCAGTATAAGTAGTGTATATTATACTTTGTGTTTTATACTGTTTTGTAGCAAACAAATAAAAATATTATTTATATAATACATAAGCGTAATTATTCGCTGAGGTTTAAATTATGAAAGAAAAGTTAATTAACTTAAAGGAACAATACAAAAAAAATCCTGCTTGGTGCTGGTTGCTTGCGACTGTATTCTTTTTTCCTTTACTTCCGGAATATGTAAGTCCGTTTTTGTTGTTCATAGGATTTATTGTTTTTAAAGTGCAGTGGTCGAAAGAAGGTAAAAAAGCAAAAGTAGGCACACTTGGAAAGCTTATGATGGCTTTTATGGGATTTGCACTTATCAGCACTCTTTGGTCAGATACCAAATTTTCCACATTATCAACCGCAGCTTTATGGTGGGGTATGTTTCTCATTGAAATTATGATACATAATATAGTGAGAACAAGAAAAAAAATTGACAGACTTTTAGCCGCAATGTCACTTTCGGGTGCAATTAACGGATTTGTAGCAATACTTCAAATATGCTCATATACATTATTCAAATACAAATACATTACTAAATCGCAGGTATTTGTAACGCCGTTTTATAAGCCACTTGACAAAGCTGTTTATAATTGGCTTCCTTTTGATATCGACACAACTCTTTGGTGGGATTCAAGAGCAAGCGGATTTTTCTCAAATCCCAATCTTTTGGCAACATATTTGATGATTGTATATCCAATATCAATCTATCTTTTCTTAAACACAAAGGGCAAAAAGCATAAGCTTATGTACTTTATGATAAACGTGCTTATCAGCGGCGGTATCAGTGCAACATTGACACGTGGCGGTTGTGTAATAGCAATTATCGGTTGGTTGTTTATGTTTATTGTGTTATTTAAACAGCACAAAAAGCCGCTTCTTGAAATATTTGTGCCGACCGTGCTTGTTATAGTTCCTTCACTTCTTACAAGATACGGAATTATATTCAAAGTAAGGGGTGCAGGCAGCGAGGCAGCTAAATCCTCAGCGGCTCACCTTAAAATTTGGGGCAGTCTTCTTGACTATATATTCCACCACGCTTTACCGTTTATAATCGGAACCGGATTCGGAATTGAGCAAACAGGTCAAATTCTTTTAAATCAGTATCAGCTCGACAAGCCACACGGTCATAATTTTGTGCTTGAAACGTGGGTTGAGCTTGGCATTGTCGGTCTTGTCTTATTGTTTACCGTATTAATCTGCGGATTTGGCAAGCTTCTCGAAATCAACGCAAACAACGGCAAAAAATTCACCCTTGTATTTTGCGTATTCACATCGATGATGATGTATCTCCTTTTCGGACTTACAGATTACATTTTCAATTCACCTAAGCAGATTATTAATTTATTTATTCTTTTGGGCTTAACTCAAGCGCTCAGCCATTGTTATGACAAAACAATCATACACGATGCTGACAGTTTAAGAAAAGCCGCACAAAAGGAATTGAAAAACACAATCAATCAAAAGCCTATTAAGCATAAAAGAGGCAAGAAAAAAACATATTAATACATAAAAAAAGGGCTGTCTCACAACAATGTGAAACAGCCCTTAATAATTATTTTCTGTTTTCTGAGGCAAGCTGTATTAAGTTATTAATAATTCTTTCAAGGCGCCTTGTCATTTCCTCAGGAGAGTCCTTCATGCCCCTTTGTGCCCAGCCAAAAACAATACCGACAAAGCCATATCCCAAAAACTCGGCAAACATCATATTTTCATTATAATTTGATTTAATACCGGAATTTTTTTCAAGGCAGTCGATAACAACCATAAATTGTTCATAAGCAAGGCGGTTGATATATCTTGACAAATCATTGACATCAATTTTAAATGCATTTAGATAAAATTTCTTTTCATCAACCATTGTTGTAAAAAGTCTCATAAAATGCTCATACATATTATCAAATGAAAATCCGTCAATAAGCGGTTCCATAAGTTCCTTATATACAATCCAATCAAGAAGTTCATATTTATCCTCAAAATGATAATAAAATGTCTGCCTGTGAAGCGAGCAATTATTAGTGATATCAGAAACCGAAAGCTTTTCAAACGGCTGATTAGCCATTAATTCCTTTAATGATTTAGCAAGCTTAAGCTGAGTTGAATAAGAACAACCGAGTTTATTGTTTTTAGGCATAGCATCCTCCGAATTGTGTCACATTTAAAGATTTGTATAATTTTCACGATAGCTATATAATAACACAAAAGTATAAAATATACAAGTGTATAAAAGAAAAAGGCAGGATAAAAAATATCTTGCCTTTTTTGGTGATTATTCACAAGAAAAAACTATTTTTTCGTTTTAGTCGAAACGATATTGGAGAAGTTCGAATTAATATATCCTTTTCTTACTGCACGAACTTTATAATAATACTTTTTATTTTTCTTGAGTTTTGTATCTTTAAATGTTTTTTTTGAAGCACTGACAGTTGCAACTTTTTTATATTTCTTTGATTTACTCGTACTTCTGTAAATTTCATAAGAGGTTGCCTTTGAAGCGGCCTTCCACCCTATTTTAATTGAGTTTTTTGATTTAGACTTAATCTTAAGCTTTGACGGTGCTGCTGCTTTTGAAACAGAAACATAAACAGCATCAGCCGCCACAATACGATTATCAACAACGGCAACAGCATAAACCGTGCCTGTATTTCGCTTTAAATAAGCTTTTTTATAAAGAGAGCATGACGTTATTTTGCTGTACCTGTAATACGGCATTGAACTGCTGTAATAAATTTTAGCATTTGGAAGCGAACAATCCACTCTTATTTTTTTACCGTTATTAACATTTGAAACATTTATATTAACAAAGCTTCCCTGTTTTTCATCGCAAAGTGCGCTCAATTTAAGCGGCATAACGTAAGAAAGAGGTTTTCTTGAAACGTCCCTATAAATATTTGCTGCCGATTCAAAAAGGCAATAAAGCTTGCCGCCTTCAGGATAAGTAAGTTCAAGCATAGGCGGACAACTTAAAATGTTATCAAGCGTTTTACTTCCGTTTGACTGATTAAATGTATACGTGTAAAGATATGAACAATAAATTCCTTTTGTTTCATTACGGCCGTATGATATTGAAGCAAACATCCTAAGTTTACCTTTATAATCCGTCAAAGAAAAACCTTGGGTATAGCTTGGAAGATAAAATTTATAATTATACTTTAAAAAATAGGTATTTTTAGCTTTGTTATATATAGGTGTATAACAGTAAGCATAACTGTCGGAGCCTGCGCCGAATGTTCCTAGATAGACTTGACCGTTTTTGTATGCCACGCTTGAAGCAGAATAAATAAATTTGTTTGAATCGTTTTCCTCTATCGTATAATTAACATTCACGAATTTGCTTGAAAAGCGCAAATATTTGTAAAAATCATCAAGCGAAATAACACCTACCGCTGAAGCAGAAGCCTTTGCAATTAGAATTAAGCCGTTTGCACTATCGTATGCAATGCCTCCGACATGGTAAGAATCAGGCAAAACAAGGGTTTTCACAAGTTCGTTATTGCTGTCAAGAACATAAACAACAGATTTGGAAATCGAAGCGCCTTTAGAGTCTTTTGAACTGTCGTAAGCAGTTATAAGAGTATAATGATTAACCTTGCATATAGCTTGAGGGCACATAGTTTGCGTGGTTGCAAAATGTTTGGTTTGTTTATTGTATGACACGCTTGAAACAAGACCCGGAATAAGATATGCACCGTCCGTAACCTTTGAATTAAATTCCGGATAAGTTAAAAGCGTATCCATACTGTTAACACCGGGCACATCCTCTTGCGTTGTTGTTACGCTCGCAAAGGATTCGTAATCAACAGGCAACAAAGCAGTAACAATTAAAACAAAAGCTATAAATAAAGAAATAATTTTTTTATTTTGCATTTTATTACCTTCAAAAAAAGAATATGCCCTAATTATAAGGGCATATTCCTAAATTGTCAAATGTAGTTTATTCAGTTATTAATACATTCCGCCGCCCTGTGCTGCTGCTAAAGCTGCTGCCTGTGCCGCATCAGCCTGTGGGTCTTTTATATCGGTAACAAGTGATTCTGTTGTAAGAACCATTGATGCAACACTTGATGCATTTTGGATAGCAGAACGTGTTACCTTAGCCGGATCAACAATACCTGACTCAATCATATCGCAGTATTCGTTAGTTGCAAAGTTAAGACCGTAGCCGATTTTATTTGAATTCTTAATCTTGTCAACAATTACAGAACCTTCCTCGCCTGCATTACGAGCAATCTGACGTACAGGTTCTTCAAGAGCCTTAAGAACGATTTGAACACCTGTCTTAAAGTCTGCGTCATCAGTATCAAGAAGCTTTTCAACAGCAGGAATAGCATTAATAAGAGCAACGCCGCCGCCTGCTACAATACCTTCTTCAACTGCTGCCTTAGTAGCTGCAAGAGCATCTTCAATACGAAGTTTCTTTTCTTTCATTTCTGTTTCGGTTGCAGCACCAACCTTAATTACTGCTACACCGCCTGCAAGCTTTGCAAGACGTTCATGAAGCTTTTCTCTGTCGAAATCAGATGTTGTATTATCAATAGCAGTCTTAATTTGATTAACTCTGTTTTTAATTTCGTCGCTGTCGCCTGCGCCGTCAACGATAATGGTATTTTCCTTTGTAACCTTAACCTGACGAGCCTTACCGAGCATTTGCATTGTAGCGTCTTTAAGTTCAAGACCGAGATCGGAGGTAATTACCTGACCGCCTGTAAGAATTGCGATATCCTGAAGCATATCTTTTCTTCTGTCACCAAAGCCCGGAGCCTTAACGCATACGCAAGTAAATGTGCCTCTGAGTTTATTAAGAAGGATTGTTTGAAGAGCTTCGCCCTCAACGTCCTCTGCAATGATTACGAGTTTTTGACCGCTCTTAAGAACAGACTCAAGAAGAGGAAGAATATCCTGAACTGAAGAAATCTTTTTATCTGTAATAAGAAGCATTGCATCATCAATAACAGCTTCCATCTTATCCGTATCAGTTACCATATACGGTGATATATAGCCACGGTCAAACTGCATACCTTCAACTACTTCGCAAACAGTATCGGCAGTCTTAGATTCCTCAATAGTGATAACACCGTCTGCAGAAACTTTTTCCATAGCGTCGGCAATAAGAGAGCCAACATATTCATCAGCAGCAGAAACGGTAGCAACTCTTGCGATATCGTCAGAACCCTTAACCTGCTCGCTGTTTGCTTTTACTGCATCAACAGTAGCATCAACCGCTGCTTTGATACCGTTTTTAACAGCCATTGGATTTGCACCTGCAGCAACATTCTTCATACCTTCTCTTACAAGAGCCTGAGCAAGAAGTGTGGCTGTAGTTGTACCATCACCGGCATCATCGTTAGTCTTAGATGAAACCTCTTTAACAAGCTGCGCACCCATATTTTCAAACGGGTCGTCAAGCTCAATTTCCTTAGCGATTGTTACACCATCGTTAGTAATAAGCGGTGCGCCATATTTTTTATCAAGAACTACATTGCGTCCTTTCGGACCGAGTGTAATTTTAACTGTGTTTGCAAGCTTATCAATACCTGCCTGAAGAGCTTTTCTTGCATCTTCACCGTAAATTATATCTTTTGCCATAGTAATTACCTCCAATTATTCTACAACTGCGAGAACGTCTTTAACAGATGTAATAGTATATTCAACACCGTCAAGCTTAACCTGCGTACCTGAATATTTGCTGATAATAACCTTATCACCGGCTTTAACGGTCATTGGGTTTTCCTCTGTTCCGGGGCCAACTGCAACAACCTCGCTCATTTCAGGTTTTTCCTGTGCTGATGCGGCAAGAATGATACCGCTCTTTGTTGTTTCCTCTGCTTCGACAGATTTTAAAAGAACTCTGTCAGCAAGTGGTTTGATTGTCATATTTATCACCTCTGAAATTATTTACAAACGCTTTAGCACTCTTAACTATCGAGTGCTAACATATACTATTGTAGCAATTTTTTTCCATTTGTCAATAGCATTAACAAATTTTTAAAATTTTATTTTTAATAAATACTTATATAAACTTTTATGTCAAAAAACATATATTAATTACAAAACAAAATTTATTTAAATTCTGACAATATGCATATTTTGTATAACACTTGCATTATTTTTGAAAGTTATGTATAATATGTTCGGGTTTAATAAAAGGAGTTTATATATGGGTATTTATATTGCTTTGGGGTTTGTTTCCGTTATTGCAATTGCTATAGGCATAGCCTTGGCAAAAGCAAAAGAAACACAGCTTTGGTACATATTGTCAATAATAGGTACAGCTGTTTTAACAGTTATGATTGTATTTATAATAAATTACGCAATATCAGCTAATACGAGTGTTTCGTCGCCTGCTCTTGAAAACACAAATTGGAGAGAGCAGAAATCATATTCAAGAGATTATCAGCTTACGGATGATTTATCAATTTGCGTTTCAATTCTTGATGACTCAAGCGGATATGCAGTATATGATACATACGACGGTCAAAGAATAGGCACTCTATTATTGCCAAACGACCAAATGTCCGTCGATAATTTAGAACTTAAAATAGCCGACGCCAACAGTGACGGAAAAAACGACGTTGGCGTAGTTTCTCATAATAACAATATCATTTGGTTTAATTTTTTCACCTAATAAGCAATATAGCAAAGAAAATCCAAACGGTTGCTTTGAAGTAATAGATTAAAACGAATATTTTATTTAAAGGCATTGATGCAATAAGAGCACCAATGCCTTTATTGTTTTACTTTTCATTCAAAAAAGTAAACTCGTCATTTTCGTAATCAACCTTGCATTTACCTGCAACTTTATCCTCAAGAATAAGTTCTGAAAGCTTATCTTCAATCTTTGTTTGAATTGCACGTCTAAGCGGTCTTGCGCCGTAAACCTTATCAAAGCCTTTGTCAGCAATAGCGTCAACAGCCTTATCGGTTACGTCAAGTTCAATACCGATTTCCTCGCATCTCTTATTAAGAGATTTGAGCATACGGCGGGCAATTTCCTTAATATCGTCCTTTTCAAGTTGCTTAAATACAACAATATCATCAACACGGTTAAGAAATTCCGGTTTAAATGTTGCACGAAGGTCAGCCATTACAAGCTTCTCAATATCGACATTTTCATCAACCTCGCCCTCGCCTTTGTGTTCAAAACCAAGTGCAAGCTTAGGGTCGGTAATTTTGGATGCGCCGACATTAGATGTCATAATAATTACGGCATTTTTAAAGCTTACCTTTCTGCCTTGTGAATCGGTTAATACACCATCCTCAAGAATTTGAAGGAGCATATTAAATACATCTGGATGCGCCTTTTCAATTTCATCAAAAAGAACCACAGAGTACGGTTTTCTCCTGATTTTTTCGGTAAGTTGACCGCCCTCGTCAAAGCCTACATATCCCGGAGGTGAACCGATAAGCTTAGACACGGTATGTTTTTCCATATATTCGCTCATATCAAGCCTGATAATCGCATCCTCATCGCCGAACATAGTTTCGGCAAGTGCCTTACTGAGTTCTGTTTTACCAACGCCTGTAGGACCGAGGAAAATAAACGAACCGATAGGTCGCTTAGGATTTTTAAGTCCTGCTCTGCCACGTCTGATAGCACGTGCAACGGCGGAAACTGCCTTATCTTGACCTACAATTCTCTTATGAAGCTCATCCTCAAGGTGTAAAAGCTTTTCCGATTCTTCTTTTGTAATTTGAGTAGCCGGAATACCGGTCCAAGAAGATACAACTTCCGCTATATCCTCGCTTGATACCTCTTTTACCTGATGAGACGAAAGATTTTTCCATTTCTCGGTTTCCTCATCAAGAAGAGTTTTCAAATTCTTTTCCTTATCACGAAGTTTAGCCGCTTGTTCAAAATCCTGTGAACGAACTGCCGAGGTTTTTTCCTCTTCAAGGGATTTTACCTCTTTTTCCATTGCCTTGATATTATCGGGTGCAGTATAAGCCTTAAGCCTTACCCTTGAAGCTGCTTCATCAATAAGGTCAATCGCCTTATCGGGCAAAAATCTGTCAGCAATATACCTTGACGACATTTTAACTGCATCATTGATAGCGTCATCGCTAATCTTAACCTTATGGTGAGCCTCGTATTTATCACGAAGTCCCTTTAAAATTTCAACCGTTTCTTCTTCTGTCGGTTCGCCTACCGTAACAGGCTGAAAACGTCTTTCAAGAGCAGCATCCTTTTCAATATTTTTACGGTATTCGTCGATAGTCGTAGCGCCGATTACTTGAATTTCACCACGTGCAAGCGACGGCTTCAAAATATTTGCCGCATCTGTTGCACCTTCTGCAGCACCTGCGCCCATAAGAGTATGAACCTCATCGATGAAAAGAATAATATCTTTTGCATTTTTAACCTCGTCCATAGCCTTTTTTATTCTTTCCTCAAAATCACCACGGTACTTTGTACCTGCAACCATTGAGGTCAAATCAAGTGCGACAATTTTCTTTCCGTTTAAAAGCTCAGGAACCTCACCTTTAACGATTTTTAGTGCTAAGCCCTCAGCAATTGCGGTTTTGCCGACACCAGGTTCACCGATTAAGCAAGGGTTATTTTTGGTACGTCTTGAAAGAATTTGAATAACTCTTTCAATTTCCTTTTCCCTGCCGATAACGGGATCGATTTTTCCGTCTTTTGCAAGAGCAGTTAAATCTCTGCCGAATTCATCGAGTGTAGGAGTTTTAGACTTACCGTTTTTGCCCTTTTTTCCCGAATACTTATCGTCGGCATTTCCTCTGCTCGATTCATTAACAAGCTCTTCAAGAAGTTGACGCTCGTCAATACCAAACGAATTAAGGAACTTAACGGCATAAGAATCGCTTTCCTGAAGAACAGCCATAAGCAAATGCTCTGTATCAACAAAGCTTCTTCTCATACTTCTTGCATATTGGAACGCAACGTCAAGAACTCTCTTTGTTCTCGGAGTAAAATCATCGGGAGTAAGTTTGGTTTGCATACCCTCTCCGATATATTCTTTAATTAAGTTTTCAATATCTTCGGCGGTTACGCCCTTTTCCTCAAGCATATTTACTGCAACACCGCCGTCTGTTTTAAGAAGTCCAAGCAAAATATGCTCGCTTCCTATATAGTTATGACCGAAATCCTCTGCCGCTTTAATAGCGTAATTAAGAACCTCGTTAGCTCTTTGAGTAAAATAACTGAACTTATACATAGTAATTCCTCCTTTTTAGGTCAAAGCCTACCAAGAGGTTAAAACCTTAAGATAAGCTTTCCCTTACGTATTGTGCACGAATTTTATCTGTATCATCAACAGTTAAGCCTTCATCACTTGCACTCATAATTGTGGCTGTTCCCACATCGTGAAGAAGTTTTGATACTGTTTCATAGTTTTCATCAAAGCTACCCATTGAAATTCCGAGTCTAACAAGAGATACAAGGCTGTAAAATTCCTTTGAAGTAAGCTTTCTTGCCATTTTCAGTGTACCCATTGCCCTGAAGATTTTATCCTCAAAATCCTCATATTCAATAAGTTCCTGTCTGAATGTTCTTTCCTGTTTAACAATTTGCTCACATATACTGTTCAAATTATCAATAGCATTCTTTTCGGTTATTCCAAGCGTTATTCTGTTTGAAAGCTCATAAAAATCGCTTTCGTCACTATAAACAGGCTTAACATCAAAGCCAAGCTTAGACACCATATTTGTAAGTGATAAAATCATTCCTTTTGCCGATATTGCAGGCAGATGGAGAATAAATGACGCTTTAAGCCCCGTACCTAAATTCATAGGATTTGAGGTTAAAAAGCCAAGTCTTTCGCTGAAAGCAATTTTAAGATTATCAATTAGTATATCATCAAGCTTATCTGCCTTTTGATAAGCTTCTTCAAGATTTTGACCGGCTGCAAAAACAGAAAGCCTTATGTGGTCCTCCTCACAAAGCATTATTGATACATTCTCATTTTTAGACACTAAAACCGTTCCAAAATTATTTTGCTTTGCAAATTCTGGACTTATTACACCCTGCTCTGCCATTGATATTCTTTTCAAGTCGTTTTGGCTTTGAAGTTCAATTAAATCAAATTCTCCTGCAACAGGCGAATTTTTAACTGCGGCAAAAATCTTTTTACAAACCGATTTTCTTATTTCATTGCTCATTCTTGAGGGAAAAGGAGCGTCTGCAAGGTTTCTTGCAAGCCTTATTTTTGATGACATAACAACGTCACTGTTATTTCCCTGTGCGTTATACCACTTACTCATTTTTACCCTCCTGAATTTCCTTGATTTTATCACGGATAACAGCAGCATCCTCAAATCTCTGCTCGTTTATTGCCGCTTTCATTTGCTCTTGCAATGATTCAAGTTCGCTTTTTTCCTGTGACACGCTTTCTTCTTTTGCACTGTCCTTAACTTCATTATCCTCACTGTAAGAAACAAATTTTCCTATATGCTTTGTTTTACCGTGAATTTTCCTGATAGAAGGCTCAAGCTTTTCCTCGAACTTGTCATAACAATCGGCACAACCCATTCTGCCGCTTTGAACAATATCGTTAAAAGATGAGCCGCAACTACGGCATCTGTCAACCCCGGCAAGCGAATTCATAGCCGCAACACCTGCGCCGAGGAAATTGCCAAGGAAAGTATCGCCGAACATTTCGCTCATAGTCGGCATACGAAATTCATCCATAACACCGAGTTCTTTTGCACATTCACTGCAAAGATGCAGTTCCTCCTTATGACCGTTTATATTTCTTTTAATAAAAGTAGTTGCTTCATTTTGATTACAATGTTGACAACGCATAATAAATACCTCCTAATCAACATATGCTAAAAGCATCTGTTTGAGCAAGCTTGCTCTGATTTGATTTTTAATTTCTGTTTCGACGCCTTTAAAATTGTTGTCAGATACAACTGACATCATAATTCTTCCGGCTTTATCGCTTAATAAACCTTGATAATGCAAATTATAGATATTTGCCTTTGCACTTTTTTCGTCTATAGAATTACCTATAGAGTTTACAAGCGACATTAATGCATTTTCTTTTGTTGCGGCACGGGTAATCATAATGTATCCTCCGCCGCCACGCCTTGATTCAATTCTGTAACCCTGTTCAGGCGTAAAACGTGATGTAATCACATAATTTATTTGACTTGGAACACAGCCGAGCTGTTGTGCCAAATCGTTACGCTGAATTTGGATTGTTGATGTGTTATCATCAAACATATTTAGAATCATATCTGCTATCGCATCACTCAGCTTCATTTTCCAATCACTTCCTTTTAGTTTGGTCACAAGCCTGACATTTTACACACTCTTTATTTCTCATTAATCTGTGTTTGTCTTTGACTTTCTTTGACCTTCTATTGTGATAATAGCACAATGGTCAGAGAAAGTCAAGAACTTTTTTAAAATTTTTTTGACTTTTTTTGACCTTCGTTATTTTTGCATAAAATCAAGTGCTTTGAAACATAAAAAAATAGGGCGAACATTGTTCGCCCCAATAATATTATTAATATTTTATTTGTTATCAATTAAGCATACAGCGTGAGCCGCTATACCCTCTTTCTTACCCGTAAAGCCTAAACCTTCCTCAGTTGTTGCTTTAACCGATACAAAGTCAAAATCAAGATTACAGGCATTTGCAATATTTTTTCTCATTTGTTCAATATAAGGTGCCATTTTGGGAGTTTGGGCAAGAATGGTAGAATCAATATTAATTATTTTATATCCTTTTAACGATACCTGCCGAACAACCTCTTCAAGAAGCTTTAAGCTGTCGGCACCTTTCCACTTATCATCTGTATCGGGAAAAAGATGGCCGATATCGCCCATAGCGGCAGCCCCTAAAATTGCATCTGAAATTGCATGAAGAAGAACATCGGCATCACTATGGCCTAAAAGACCAAGATTGCACGGAATATCAACTCCGCCGATTATACATTTTCTGCCGTCAACAAGCTTATGAACGTCATATCCGTGACCTATTCTCATTATTTTTCACCTCTTGAATTAAGTATTGATACCGCCGTCGGTATATCCTCGGGAGTTGTTATTTTAATATTAGAATACTCCCCTATCACAACATAAACACTCTCATTCATATTTTCAAGCAATTTGCAATCATCTGTAAAATCTTTCCCCTGCTCAGTTGCCAAATTCATTGCAGATACATATTTATCAAACTTAAATATTTGCGGCGTTTGAATAGCGATAAGGCTTGAACGCTCGGGAGTATCAATAATTTTGTTGTCCTTATCAATAACCTTAATCGTATCTTTAACAGGGACACCTACTGCCGCCGCACCGTACTTCATTGCCGCCTTTAGTGTAGCTTTTATTTCATTGGCTGTTACAAGTGGGCGTGCGCCGTCATGAATAATAAGTAAATCGCAAGCATCTATTACTTTAACGGCATTTGAAACGCTTTCCTGACGGGAATTACCGCCAATGCAATAGGTAACGTTATATTTTAAAAGCACATCTTTAAACAAAGGAATATCGTTTTCCCTTACAACAACTATAATATTATCTATCTCATCAATACTCGAAAAGGTTTTAACTGTACGCTCAATAACGGTCATGTTATTGATTTCAAGAAGAAGTTTACTTTTATCCGCTTTCATTCTTGTACCGTTTCCTGCCGCTAATATTATTGCTGTATTACTCATCTTTTAAACTCTCCACTTCATCAATGGTAGGGGTTGCAAATTCGGTTTTATAAGGGTCATAAACAACAAAGCCCGGCTTTGCACCGTTAGGTTTTCTTACGTTTTTCACCAAAGTATAATCTACGGCAACGTTTGATGATTCTCTTGCCTTGCTAAAATAAGCGGCAATAACAGCGCAATCGTGAATTGCCCCATCGCTTATTTGATTACCGGAAGTTTCGCAAATAACGTGACTGCCTGCGGCTGACTGAACGTGAAACCATGTATCATAATTTTTCGCCGTTTTCATGGTTAGCTTATCATTCATAATATTGTTTCTTCCGACATACACGTCAAATCCGTCACGTGTCTTAAAATGCATAGGTTTCAACGATTTTTGTTCCTTTTTCTTATCGTTTCCTTTTTTTATATATCCCTGAGATGCAAGTTCAGCTTTAATTGCAGTAATTTCGCCGTCGGTTTCAGCCCTTGAAAGCGAATCGATTACACTTTCAAAATAATTTGCTTCATCGTTTGCTTCGTTGATAAATTCATTAAGTTTACTTTCTGCAACTTGCTTTTTGCGATACTCTTTATAGTATTTTTGTGAATTTTGCGACGGAGTAAGCATTATATCGGCAGGAATACGAACAATTTTATTATTGTCATAATAATTTTCCAAATCGTAATAAGGCACACCTTTTTCAAGGCGATACATATTAGCCGCAATCAAATCGCCGAAAAGCTTATAAGTTTCCTTATCCTTGCAATCCTCAAGCTCCTGCGTTCTGTTAATCGCTTTTCTTACTGCTCTTTCCTGCAAAGTTGTAACGGTTTTAAACAAGTCTGCACTCCTTGCTTTAATTCGCATTAATCTTACACGTTCATAATAGAAATAATCAAGAAGTTGAGAAAAGGTGTCATAATGATTTATTGTTGCAAGGTTATCATACTGCTTGATATCAATAAAAGCAAAATCCTTTGGAGCATCGGTAAATACAACGGTCGGAGTAGGATTTTGAGCTTGCTTTTTAAATTCATCAAGAGTTAATCCATATTCAAATTCACGGCAAATAATAGGAGAAACACCTTTTATTGCTTCCATTACCGCTTTATACATACCTTTGCGGCTTTGTGCAATTTTCTCTCTTATTTTCTCAATATCGTCCGTAAAAATATTAAGCTTATCCTGCTTAGGCGGTGCAACATAAGTCACCCCCGGCAAAACCTCTCTGATATGCGACTTATTTTCGTCAACACGCTTCATTGAATCAATAATTTTTCCGTCTTTGCCGACAAAAATAATATTAGAATATTTACCCATTATTTCAATAATGAGCGAATAATTTGTTTTATCTCCGAGTTCGTCTGTGCCTGAAAAATTAATTTTCAAAATACGTTCAAGATTGTCTTGCTCAATATCGGTAACCCAAGCACCTGCAAGCCTCTTCCTCAGCAAAAGGCAAAACATGGGTGGTTTTGCAGGATTTTCGGGCGGAAATTCCGTGAAATGAATACGAGCAGCATCTGCATTGCAGGATAAAAGAAGTTTTTTACTGCCTTGCCTTGAACGAAGATTAATAATAATTTCATCTTTAGACGGCTGATGAATTTTATCGACTCTGCTGTCAATTGCAAATTGAGCTATTTCATTTTTTAAATGGTATAAAAAAATTCCGTCAAGTGCCATAATTATATTTCCAATACAGGATTTGAAACAGGTGCAACAATAAATTCTACCTCTTCAAATTCCTTTTCAAGTTTCTCTTTAAGCATAAGAAACGGTACATTTTCCGTTTCAAAATGACCCGCATTAATCACTGCAAAGCCTGACTCCGAAGCATCAAGCATTTCGTGATATTTTAAGTCGCTTGTAACAAAGCAATCTGCGTTTTGCATAGCATCATTTATAAATTCACCGCAAGCGCCACCGCCGACAGCAACTGTTTTTATCATTTTATCTGTATCTGTATACCTCAGCCCGTGAGTATCAAGTGTTTCCCCGACCAAAACGGCAAAATCATCAATACTCATTTCTCGTTCTAACTCACCGACAACAACATAACCGTTTTCAAGTTTTCTTGTATTTTTTAAATCAAGCAGCTTTGCAAGATTATCGTTAATGCCGCCTGCAGCCTTATCATACGAAGTATGCGCACACATCGTCGCAATATCGTTATTAATAAGTTCATAAACCGCCGTGCCTTTAACAATTTTCTTTACAGGATTAAAAATAATAGGATGATGAGTTAATAAAAGGTCCGCCTCAACGCTTTTTGCATAATCAGCCGCAGCCTTAGTGCCGTCAAGTGCCATAACAACCGTTGAAACAGTCTTTTCCTCATCGCCTAAAATAAAGCCTGAATTGTCCCATTCCTCCATTTCATTATAAGGAGCAATAGAATTTATGTAATTATATATATCCTTGACCAAGGTCATAAGATTTCCTCCACTGCCGAAATAACATCACTTAAATCGGCACCTGATTTTGATTTATTTTTAAGATAATTTAAAAGATGCAAAAAGTATTCCTTTTGTGAAAAGTCCGTAATATTTCCCAAGAAATAATCCTTTGGAACTTTAGGAGTAATTTTCCCTGTAAAATTTGCGTCAAAAATGCTGTATGAATGCTTTGCGTCGGTTACAATAAAATCATTATTTATTTCAAAACCGTTGTCATAAAGATATTTTCTTGCTATTTCAGGATGGGTCATGGGCTGTAAAATCAAATGAAGTTCATTAACAAAGTCGCAATTAGAAAGAATATCAACTATTAATTCAGCACCCATTCCGGCAATAATAACAGTATCACATTCGCCCCTATCGAGCTTTTCAAGACCGTTTGAAAGCCTTGTCAAAATAACATCCTCAAAACCCTCGTTTTTCACAAGAGACTTGCAAGAGGCAAGCGGTTTTTCATTTATATCCATTGCAACGACAAATGGTGATATTTTATTTTCAACAAGATATACAGGAATATATCCGTGGTCTGTTCCGACATCAGCAACAGACGAGCCCGATTCAACAAGGCTCGCCACTGCATTCAGTCTTTTAGATAAGCTAACCATTAACCTACCTGCGCATTAAGCTTTTCAACAAGCTCATCTGCATCTGTACCGTGAACTGCACAAGCATCTGCAATTGATTCGCCTCTTGAAGCAGGGCAACCAAGGCAATGCATACCAATCTCTAAAAAGAGAGGTGCCGTATCAGGATATGCGTCAAGAACGTCACCAATAATAGTATCCTTAGTAATTTCCATAGTATAAAACTCCTTTTCACATCTTTTTGAGACAATTATATTTTAACCAAATAATCATCTACTAAAGATATTTATAACACATTTATTATTTCATTGCAAGTTCAATAAAAATATGTTAATATATAATTTGTAATTTAGAAGGACGGTGAAATGCTTGGAAAAAGAATATAACCCTGCATTACAATTTGATGCATTTACTGCCGGAATTGAGGACGGAGGCTTACGTTCAAGCTCATCAATAGCTATTCTTGCCTGTTATATAATCGCAAGAAGTGAGGAAAAATTGACTAAGAAAAATGTTGTTGACGCTCTTGTTGAAGGCAAAATTGCAAATTATTTTGAAATCACAAGTGCAATTTCAAAAATGATAAAAACCGATAATCTTGTTGAGGGTGAGGACGGATATTTATCTGTCACAAGCAAATGCGCATTTAATGTTGAAATGCTTGAGAACGATTTACCTATCACTATAAGAGAAAAAGCGGTTGAGCTTGCGGCAAAAACAGCAAGGCTTGAAATATACAAAAAGGAAAACAAAGCAACCGTTGAAAAGGACGGCGACAAATATAAGGTAACGCTTCACGTAAGCGATAAAAATTGCGATTTTATGGTGCTTAGCTTATATTTCCCATCAGAAGCACAGGCTCAGGTTGTAAAAGAAAAATTCCAAACTCACCCCGGCGAAGTGTATGAAAATTTAATTAACTCAATTTTTTCAAATAATTAATATATGAGGAATAAAAAATGAAAAACACAATAAAGAATATTTTAGTTTTATTATTATCAATCATAATTTCATTCATTTTCATTTACTTATTTATATTTTTCGGCGGTTCTAAGCTATTTGAAAGCGGAGATGTAATTTTAAAAGAACTTGGAGTTTCAATAATTATAGGCACACTTGTGTTTTGGATTATAAAAATAAATAAAACGAGCTACGAAAAAATCGAAGAATTAGAAAAAAGAGTTGAAGAATTAGAAAATAAGAATAAATAACGACAAAAAGCGTACCCTCATGGGTACGCTTTTTAAATAGCAATGATTAATCTATTTCTACAGAAATTTTTGCATCATTTCTTGTTGCTGCAGCACGCATAACAACACGGATAGCCTTGGCAATTCTGCCCTGCTTACCGATTACTCTGCCCATATCCTCTTCAGCTACGTGGAGATGATATACAATTACACCCTCTTCGTCAGGTTCGCTAACATCAACAGAAATTGCATCAGGATTTTGAACCAATCCTTTAGTGATAGAAATCAACAAATCCTTCAAAGAAAACACCTCCTGAATAAATCTTTGCCAAAATAATCAAAGATTAAAGGATGCCTTCTTTTTTAAGAATGCTCTTAACTGTGTCAGTTGGCTGTGCGCCGTTAGCAATCCACTTCTTAGCCTTTTCTGCATCAATCTTGATTTCAGCAGGGTCAACCATTGTGTTATATGTGCCGATTTCTTCGATGAAACGACCGTCACGTGGATATCTTGAATCTGCTACTACTACACGATAGAAAGGAGCTTTCTTTGCGCCCATACGACGAAGTCTGATTTTTACTGCCATTTTAAATTACCTCCAAAAGTAAATATATGTATTTTTATTTTTTCCAAACTGTTGTTTGGCTGTTTATAAATTAAAATCCAAACGGATTATTTGAGCCACCGCCCATTTTTCCCATCATTTTTTCAGCCATTTCGGGATTGGCTTGCATCATACGACGCATCTTTTTGCTCATTCTCGGACCTTTATTACCGCCGATTTGTTTAACCATTTTTTGCATTTGCTTAAACTGAGCCAAAAGTTTATTTACATCCTCAACCTGCATTCCGCAGCCTTTAGCAATTCTGCGTTTTCTTGACGGATTGATAATGTCAGGACGCTCACGTTCCTGCTTAGTCATAGAATAAATTATTGCTCTGAAACGGTCAAAAGCCTTTTCGTCAATATCTTCATCCTTAATTTTATTGCCTATGCCGGGAATCATCTTAATTGTATCTTTAAGACTTCCCATTCTTTCAATCTGCTCAAATTGATCAAGCAAATCGTTAAGGTCAAATTTATTCTTGGCAAGCTTCTTTTCAAGTTCAGCCGCCTTTTTCTCGTCAAGACTTTGCTCTGCTTTTTCAATAAATGAAAGAACATCGCCCATACCCAAAATACGGGAAGCCATACGTGACGGGTGAAAAGTTTCAAGATTGTCAAGTTTTTCGCCTGTACCGATAAACTTAATCGGTTTGCCTGTAACAGCCCTTACGGAAAGCGCCGCACCGCCACGAGTGTCACCGTCAAGTTTTGTAAGAATAACGCCGTCAATGCCGAGCGTTTCATTAAAGCTTTTAGCAACGTTAACTGCATCCTGACCTGTCATTGCATCAATAACAAGCAAAATTTCGTGAGGATGAACGGTTGAACGAATATTTTGCAGTTCCTCCATAAGTTGCTCGTCAACATGCAAGCGACCTGCCGTATCAAGAAAAACATAGTCGTTGCCGTGGTCTTTAGCAAACTTAACTGCCTCTTCGGCGATATGAACAGGATTTTCATTACCCATTTCAAAAACAGGAACGCCAACCTGCTCACCAACAACCTGAAGCTGCTTAATAGCCGCAGGACGGTAAACGTCACAAGCTACAAGAAGGGGTCTGTGTCCTTCTTTTTTTAATTTAAGGGCAAGCTTTGCCGAATGAGTTGTTTTACCACTACCTTGCAAGCCACACATCATAACAATCGTTGGTGGATGGTTGGCAATTGCAAGCCTTGCTTCGTTGCCTCCCATAAGCTCGGTAAGTTCTTCATTAACTATTTTAATTACCATCTGACTCGGAGTAAGTGACTCCATAACGTCAGCACCAATAGCTCTTTCGGTAACCTTTGCGGTAAACTCTTTAGATACTTTATAGTTTACATCAGCCTCAAGCAATGCAAGGCGAACCTCACGCATTGCCTCTTTAACGTCTGACTCGGTTAATTTGCCCTTGGCACGTAATTTTTTAAACGAATTTTCAAGTCGTTCACTCAAGCCTTCAAATGCCAAGAAATCAACTCCTAAAAAATTTTATCCTTCTTTTAGAAAAGAAGCAAGTGTTTTAATTCTTGCAACATTATCATTAACTTCCATAGAAAGTGTATGATTGAGGTTATATTCGTTGATTTTATCAGCGCATTCAACGATTTCGTCAACGCCCTTTTTCATTTCAGTAAAGCGTTTTGCAAGACCGAGCCTTTTTTCCATATCAAAAAGCTGAGCTTCTGCACGTTTGATTGAATCTCGAACGCCTTGACGACTTATACCCTCGTTTTCTGCAATTTCGGAAAGTGAGAGATCCTCTTCATAATAATAAGCAAGGCAATTACGTTGCTTTTCAGTAAGCATTTCGCCATAGAAATCGAGCAAAAACGGGATTTCAAGATTTTTTGCCATGAAGCGACTCTCCTTTCAAAGTATGTGTAAAGTATTTAATCTTTACAGCAAGCAGTATTATACTAAAGACAAGCCGATATGTCAAGTAAAAAACGAATAATATTTTTTATTAAATTTAGTTCAAAACTATTGACACAATAAATAGTGTAAAGTAAAAAGCCTTTAAACTAAATATTCCATAAAAATAAGCCTTAATTAAAAATAATTAAGACTTACTTACAAATAAAAACGTAATGAGAATTACTTGCCAATCCTCATTGAAGTTATAGTAAACTAACTTTGTGTTATACTGCATAAGCTTTTATTTTTAAAAGATTATACAATTCTCAAACGGAAAGTTTCGTTCTGCGATTTTTTTGCGAATTTTACTACCTTATGAAATTACACTATTCTCAAACTAGGGGGGCCTTTCTGTTTGAACGAGCGTAGTTTTACTACCTTACGAAATTACACTATTCTCAAACGTGAGTTCGGAGTGAATGCAGAATTTTTAAGTTTTACTACCTTATGAAATTACACTATTCTCAAACTAATGATATTAAGAACGCATTAACAACGGGTTTTACTACCTTATGAAATCACACTATTCTCAAACACCTTTGCCGTTACTTCCGCTTTGACTTCTGTTTTACTACCTTATGAAATCACACTATTCTCAAACCAAAATGGCGACGGGTCACGCTTACAACCGGTTTTACTACCTTATGAAATTACACTATTCTCAAACTAATTCACTTATCAAGTCGACTAATTTATAGTTTTACTACCTTATGAAATTACACTATTCTCAAACTGCTACAACCTCGGAAACATATGCAGAGGAGTTTTACTACCTTATGAAATTACACTATTCTCAAACGCTTGCAGTATTCGGAAATCTCGCATAATAGTTTTACTACCTTATGAAATTACACTATTCTCAAACGTGCAATTACGCCATACTCCTTTCCTTTTTGTTTTACTACCTTATGAAATTACACTATTCTCAAACCAATTCGCTTATTAAGTCGAGTAATTTATAGTTTTACTACCTTATGAAATTACACTATTCTCAAACTGATGTCATTAATTATCACTCCTTAAAATAGTTTTACTACCTTATGAAATTACACTATTCTCAAACTGTAAAGCTTATTTGTTTTATAACGAAAACGTTTTACTACCTTATGAAATTACACTATTCTCAAACACTGTTATTGATATATGCGTAGTTACTTTGTTTTACTACCTTATGAAATTACACTATTCTCAAACACGTTTGATTATAAGCTTGATACAAAAGCAGTTTTACTACCTTATGAAATTACACTATTCTCAAACAAATACCGCATAAACATAATCAGTTTTACCGTTTTACTACCTTATGAAATTACACTATTCTCAAACTTGCAGCCCTACGAACATCGCAATCATTAGTTTTACTACCTTATGAAATTACACTATTCTCAAACCGATTTTATTCGTAAAGCTATGCGTAGCTAGTTTTACTACCTTATGAAATTACACTATTCTCAAACTTATATCACAAACTTTGCAATTTGTAAATAGTTTTACTACCTTATGAAATTACACTATTCTCAAACTTGCGTATACGTAAGTTATGCCGCAAAAAGTTTTACTACCTTATGAAATTACACTATTCTCAAACCTCAAATAAGCTGTGCCACTATAATGCGCAGGGTAATTCACAAGATATTGTATATATTATAGTTCTAATTATTATCACTGTCAATAATACACAAATCAGGGTCCAAAATATGTATCTCTTCAAATTTTGAAATGTGCCGAGGCTTTGAAGATGACAAAATCAAAATGTTAATATGGCTGAGACTCAAGGTTTCATAAATACCCTCAAGCTCATTATTATCAAAGAAATCATACAAGCTGTGAAGAACAAACAAATCAAATTTAAGATATTTATTAAGAAGAATTATATAAGAAATAAGAAGCTGAGGCAAATCGTGCGAAGAGGTATCAATATTAAACTGTAAAAGTTTTAATATTGACGAATAATCAATTTCAAAATTTGAATCATATTCAAAATCGTACATTTTGTTTAGCTTATCAAAAAGGTTTATAAGTAATGTTTGAATTGAAGCCAAATCCTCGCTACATTCATTTACTGCCGTTTTCTGCATAAGTGAATTAATTTTATTTACCAGTTTTTTATTTTGAAAATCCAAATCAATAGCATTAGAAATAAAAAATCCTCTTTTATTGAAATCAAACGTTTTAAAGTCCTGCGAGAAAGTAAACAATTCCTCAACAGTATCATCAAAAAACGAGCGTAAGGCTTGCCTGAAAATTTTCTTGTTTTCAATCACAAGAACAGGAATTTTACTGTTTGAAAGCTCAACGGCATCATTTAAATATTCATAGGAAAGCATCATAATATTAAAAGCCTTTCATCATTTGCAACAACATTACTGTCATTTGAGCCGACTACCATTTCCATTTTAGAATATTGCTTTTCGGTAACCGTCAGCATTTGAACAAGTCCTGCCGACGGTTTATGCTTTTTAATCGAGTCGCATATACCGTTTGCAACATTTTGATTTAAAGCGAGCTTTGAATAAACGGATTCCTGCATCATCATAAAGCCGCTTTTTACAAGATATTTTCTAAAGTTTGAATATTCCCGTCTGTCCTTCTTGGTTTTGACAGGTAAATCAAAAAACACAATAACTCTCATAAATCTATAACTCATAATTCATAGTAGGAAACTTAATAAGCGATATATCGTTTTCTTCAATGGCAGAAAATATACTTTTGCAATAAATTTTAATTGCATTAATCATTGTATTCGTTCTGCCGTCAACTATAATATCTTTATTAAGCAAGGATATAAGCATTTGCTTTTCATTTTTATCGAATGATTTGGGGCTCATATTTTTAACCCAATTATCAACGAACGGTCTAAACGGCTCCATTAAATCACAGCTTAAATTAAACTGATTAAACATATTGCCGTGAAAAAGACCGAGTTGGGTTAAATAACCGCTGCTGACGATTTCACGGTTAAAGCACGATAAAATGATACTATAACCGTAATTAAGCGCTGCATTAATCGGTATATCATCGCTTCTTGTAAAGCTTTTTCCGAACATTGCATTGAAATAAACCTTGGCGGCATGGCCTTCCCTGTTTGTAACGTCATTAAATTCAAGTTCTTCAACATAGCTGTCAAGCAACAATGCTTCTTCAAGCCCATAAAATTCAAGAAGTGAAGCTTGATTTTTTATTTTCTGCGCAACTATAACCGTCCACACCTGCTGCTTTGAAATTTCATTCCAAGCAATTTGATTTTTAAGCTTTTGACTGCAATCGTGGCTTCCGTAATATGATATAAGCTCACTTTGAGGATTACGCTTTGCGTCACAAAATATAACCTTTATTTTCTTCAACGTAAGTTCGCTTAAAAGCGCACAGGTTATGGAGCAAGCGGTGTTTTCAACAATCAATATTGAAATTTCGCTTAAATGTATTTTAACAGTATTATCTACATCTCTTACCGTCATATAGCCCATAGTATAATCAAGCTTTGACGGCTTTGTTACCACAACTGTGCGCCAACTCATACTAAAATCTCCTCACTTATAAATTTAAAAGTTCAATTTCTTGTTCAAAAAGTCCTGTAACCGATTGATTGATTAACTTAATTGATTTAACTTTTTTTATTTCGGAAATGTTATTGTTAAGTCTTATAGCCCCATTAGCTTTAATGCCTATACTTTTCAAATCGCCTTTTGAAGCGTTGTTTTTCAATATAGTCAAGACATTTTTGATAACATTGCATTGTTCGACTATATCTAATTTTTCAAACTTTTCCTTTGAACAATATAACTTATCCCCTAAATTTGAATATAAAACACCGTATATATTGTTTTTCATTTTTTCAATTAATAAATTAAATAATTCAATATTTTTCTCGGCAGTTACAATATCCTTTTCATTCTTGCTTGTTTGCAAATGCAAATCTCCGCCGGCACATCTAATTACATTCCTGATATAACGTTCGTTATCATATCCTAATACTAACTGAACACCTGGTCGATAAGAAATCTGCGAACCACCACTATCCTTACCGCCAAGATGGCAAAGCATATTATCAAATGAAATACACGATTGAATTTTTACTTTTTTCACTTTAATAATTGGATTTATAAGACCGTAATTTTCAATTAAATACGCAATCGGATTTTCCTCGTACTTATTCTTATCATAAAGATTAACAGAAAACATAGATATCATACGGTTATTATCTTTTCCATGTTCAACACAAGAAAAGTAAGTAGATGAGACTTGATTGTATCCGCCATATTTTTCAATACTATTGCGTTTATCATTCTTTTTAATACTTGCTTGACCATTACCTTTCTTAAGTATTGTCACTTTAAAAAGGCCACCTTTTTTCTCAAATGCATAGCGTGTATAACGAATATTGTTTTTATTCATTGTGGATTTAACTATATTTAACGATTCATTATTATCAGCTATCCAAGCGCCGTCAATATTATGTTTTAACATTGAATCGAGCTTTACTGTGTAAGCCTTATCGTTATTTTGCAGACCCTTAATAAAGTTTGCTTTATTATGAGTAAACTTGCCATTATAAGCATTGCCGACAACAATATTGAGATAAGCGTCCTTAGCGTGGTGCAAATCGTTTACCTCACGGCATTTGAGCATATCATATTGATGGCGAAATTCAGATGCAAGAGCCGCCTTAACATACACAATTTCAGTATCGGGGCGAGGATAAAGCTGTTCAAGAATATTTGCAACAGCTTTAGTTGACTGACGTGTTTCAACAAGCTGGCGGGAAATAAACTGACTGAGTTCCTCGTCGCTTAAAGGATAATTTCTTACCAAGCGTTCATATTTTTTCTTATTGATAAGACCTTTATCAAGCAACGCCTTCCAATGCGGAGTCATTTTCTCTCTGATTTGACTTGAAAGAGGATATTCATTATCCTTTTTGGCATTAGTTGTTTTCTTAACAAGAACTCGGTTATCCAAGCTGTCGTCCTTAATTTTCGACTGAGGATAAATATGGTCGATATCATATAAATTCTTATTAAACAAATCGCCCAACTCAATATTTTCGCCTGTATACATACATTTGCCGAATTGAGTAAAATAGAGATAAAGCTTATCACTTTTCAGCTCATCATCAGTAGTATTATTTTGAAGCTCGTCAAAAAGTAAAGGATAGTCATTTTTACATGACTTATACAAATCCAAAAGCTTATTTCTTCTTGATACTGTTCGCTTCTTTTCTTCAGCACCTCTCGCCACCTCAACAAAAATCTTTTTAGGCGGGCATTTCATAATTTTTTCAAGTTCTTTAGTTATCAAAAGCGACTGATAAATAGGTCTTTTAACAAGCGGCGAAACATAAAGTTCCTCTACTATCTGATTTAACGTTTTATCATTTCCAAACGAATTTAATTCATTAATTTTATCATTAAAGGTTTTATTTTCCTTATCGTCACAGCAAAATTCATCGCTGTAAAGAAGCGAGGTTAAATTATAATTTGTTTCCCACAATGCGCAAATAATATTAATCAGCTCACCTGTTTCCTTATAAACAGCGGTAACATCTGTCAAAAATTCTCTTGAAAGCTTGCTCCAGCCCGTATACTTAAGCTTGCAGATTTTCTTAATTTCATCATCTGACAGGCAGCCTCCAAATTCATTTTTAAGGCGCTTTTTTAAAAGCTTTTTATCATCACCGAAAATGGTTATTGCCTTAACGATTTCTTCTTTTTGCTCATCTGTCAAATTATAAGCAACTAAGTCCTTATAGGATTTCAAAGAGGATTTAAAATCGTTATCAATTCCGCTGATTTCGTCAAAGGCGATATTTCTTGATTTCAAATAATCGCAAAGCTTTTTATTAGTAACCTTATAATATTTTTTGAAAAGGTCGTTATAGATATCCTGCTTTAATTGGACGCTGATTTTTTCACCGTCAATTTTAAGATTATTAAGCTCATTTAATACACAAAATTTATTATAAAGCAGCGAATGCTTAGGAATCACGTCATATTGTGGCAAATAAGTGCATTTGCTCGTTAAATTTTCAATGAATTTTTCAGCAGATTTATCAAAATCCACAACATCTTCAATATTCCAAGGATATATTTTTTCATTGCTTCTTACAAGCCAGCTTTTTGTTGAATGAGTATTAAGCGGTCCTATGTAATAAGGGATACGGTATTCAAACAATGCTTTAATTTTATCGTAAACAGTTTTGCCGTCGTTATCCTTATTTAACAAAAACGGTAAATATTCTTTAGCGTTATCCAAAATTGCAACCAGCTCTTTTTCATTAACCTGCATAGGAACAACGCCGTTATCCTTAGTCACCTGCTTTGGCATAAAGGTTGAATTTTCTATTTCTTTAAACATTTCTTCATAAGAAGCGTCTTTGCAAATACCCAACGTTTTCTTTAAATAAGCGCAAAATTCCTCTTGAGTGCAGGTTGAAATAAGCACACCGGTGCCATTGCTCGTTTTAATATGCTTTGAATACGCAACATAGTTATTATCTTTAGAGCTGATATTAAATATTTCGGCTTTCTTTTCAGGCATATATATTTTTATATATTTCTTAAGCGTTTTCAAATCTCTTTTATGCTTTTCATATATTGCAACCTTAGCTTCTGAAATATATTCCTTACCGTCCAAAATATCCGCAAGAACCGCCCAATCGTACACCGCCTTTAATTTTTCTAAAAGCTCAAAGCGCTCGCCGAGATAGGATTGAAAATCATTTGCATTATCGTCAAAACCCGATGAAAACGAAACACTTTTCTTTTCAACATCTTTAAGTGCTTCGTCATCAAAAATATCAAAAAGCTTAACCGATGAGCCGCTTAAAAGAGAAAGCGCACTGTAAAGCACCTTATCGTACTTTTTGCTAACACCAAACAGCTCGGCAATTTCAGCGTTTTTCTTTGTCTTGCCCTTAGATTTATCTTTTAAAGTATTCGCAAATTCATCAACGTCACTGCAATCAAGCTCAATCTCATAATTATCGTAAAAATAATTTTTTAAGTCATTATATATAGGCATAAAATCGCCCGATTTGTCATTTTTATAAGAATAATCAAAAAGAAAATGACCACGATTTTTGATAATATGATGAAGTGCAAGATAAACGAGCCTTACGTCATGAGGCTTATTACTCTTAATAAGCTCATTTCTCAAATGATAAATTGTCGGATAATCTCTGTGAAAATCCTTATCGGTATAATTCTCATCAGAAAATACGCAATAAGGAATTTTTGTAGATTTATCCTCAAGATATAAATTGCTTTCACGAAGCTTGATAAAGAAGGCAGGGTCAATTTTTGAAATTTCCTCGTCAAAAAGCATTTCGAGAAGCTTTAATCTTTCACGCTTTCTTTGCGTTCTTCTGCGAGATGAGCGAAAGCCCCTTCTCTCCTCGGCAGAATTGCTCTTTTCAAAAAGCCTTATGCCCCACATTGCGTTACCTTTAAACTTAGGAATTTTATAATTAGTATCGCAAACAGCCCAGCCAACGGAATCGGTACCTATATCAAGTCCCAAATAATACTCTTTACCCATAAATTTTTCTCCCTTTAAAAATTTTTATTGACAAATGCGATTTGAAATGCTAATATATAGACATCTCAAGACCTTATGAGATTACACTATAAGTTCAAATAAAAATTTATTCAAATCGTTGCTTAGCCAACATCACAGTGTGTGATTATTAAAGACTCGTTTTTACGGGTCTTTTTTGTTTTATAATTTAATAATAACATATAATTTTTCAAAAATATATAGCTTGTCAAGAATTATTTTTCAAAGTACAATTTTATGTACTAAAAAAAACCGACTGTCAAACAGACAGTCGGTTTTTTAGCTTTTAGGGATTGCATTTTTTACACGGAGAATAGCCGTTTGAAATAAGGCTTTGTCTTGTTCCTTTGTATTGTTTTTTATTAGCGGTATTCATTTTTTTAGCGCCGTCACAATTAGGATTATGAAATTTTTTCGACTTAACATTAACGACATATGTTTTAACCTCGGTAGAATCAACTGATGTTGAAGTTAAAGAGAACTCAGAAGCTGCACTTTTGCTTGCTTTATTATCGCCTGTTGCATAATCAATCTCAACACCCGGCTGAACATTATAACAATAAACATTAAAGCTCACTCCTGTGCCTGCATCTTCAATTGAATATGCCTGTATATGAACACCATCGGCAACAAGATTATTGCCATCAAAAATAGGCGTTACCTCATAATAAACGTGATTTCTGGTAAGTTTAACATAGTCGGCAACTCTGTTTTCAAATGGAAGCATACCCTCAACATTAAGATATCTTGTACCGGTAATCAAATTATTTACATTTGCATTTTCTCCGGTAAGCTGATAACCGATTAGATGGCAACGATTATACAAATATTTTCCGTCAACAAAGCTATATTTTGAAATATGCCAACCTGTCGGTTTAACCGAGCCGATTGAGCCACGTTCTTTTGACGGCATTAAATCAGAACCGATACAAGAAACTGCATAAGTACACCTGCCTAAAGAGTCAAGCGTTCCGTATTCTTCAAACGAGGTTGTTGACGTTTTCTTTTTTTCACTCAATTCAGGCACATTATTATTAATTTCAACATAAGGCGAATCGCTATATGGTGGAATATTATTTAAATCATAATCGGTGTATGCACTTGTTGTTTGTGCAGTAATATCAAGGTCATTGAAAAAATTGCTTTCATTTGATGAACAGCCTGATAAAATAAGAAGCGTTATTGAAAAGGCGATTAATATCTTTGTAAATTTTCTAAACATTTCAACCTCCGAAAAAATCTGAAATATAACTGATTTCGACATAATATATTAAATTAATGAATTATAATATTATCAAAGAATGTATTAAGGGGAAACACTAATGTTGGAACTAATCAATGTCGAAGACCTATATGAAAATGACAAAATCATAATTATGGACAGTATATTTTTTAATAACAATAAATTAATTGAAAACATAGAAATCGGATTTAAAAATAAAAGCGGCGACATAATAGATATCAAAACAATAAAGCATATAAAATAAGACTGCCAAATGACAGTCTTACAAATTAATCATGCTGATGTTTTATATGCGCCTGAGCAATTTCTATAATATCAGTTATATGTTCATCATCAAAGCTGTAATAAACCTGTTTACCGTCACGTCGTGACTTCACAATATTATTAGCCTTAAGGATAGCGAGCTGATGTGAAACTGCCGATTTTGTCATACCGAGGGCATTTGCTAAGGTACACACACAAACCTCTCTGTTGTCAAGAGCAAGCACAATCTTTGCCCTTGTAGAGTCACCGAGCACCTTAAACAGAGTTGATATTCTGTCTATTTGAGAAGAACTTAGCATTGAAGAGTTAATATCATTAATAAGTTCTTCATCAGTTATATTACAATTGCAGTTGGCAACTCCCATATTCGCACCTCAAATCAAATTGATTTACATATATTATATATTCTTTATAATAAAAAAGCAATTAAAAAGAATGAAAAATACAAAAGAAAAATCCTGATTACAATAAATGCAATCAGGATAATGGAGGCACCACCCAGATTTGAACTGGGGCATAAAGCTTTTGCAGAGCTCTGCCTTACCACTTGGCTATGGTGCCATATAGCAAAAGGCTTCAAATAATGAAGCCTTTTTAATTGGAGCGGATGACGAGGCTCGAACTCGCTACCTCAACCTTGGCAAGGTTGCGCTCTACCGGGTGAGCTACATCCGCAAATGTGGTGCTTCCGGACGGAATCGAACCATCGACACGGGGATTTTCAGTCCCCTGCTCTACCGACTGAGCTACAGAAGCACAAATGGCGACCCGGAACGGGTTCGAACCGTCGACCTCTAGCGTGACAGGCTAGCGTTCTAACCAACTGAACTACCGGGCCATTTGTGGTGGGAACAACAGGGCTCGAACCTGTGACCCTCTGCTTGTAAGGCAGATGCTCTCCCAGCTGAGCTATGCTCCCACGCATATTCGCCGCACTTGCGACGTGTTATATAATACTATAAGTCAATTGAAAAGTCAATACTTTTTTGAAACTTTTTTAAACTTTTTTATTTGGTTGTTTGCTCCAGCAATTTTTCGATTTCAGACGGTGTAAACTTGTAATTTTTATCACAAAAGTGACATTCAACATTTACGTCCTCATTATCGTTTACCATTTGCTGTAAAGACTCCCTGCCGGTTGAAATAAGAGCATTTTCCACCTTTTCTTTTGAGCAATTGCATCTGTATTCGATTTCACTTTCATCAAGTTTATCAATATCAATCCCTCTCATCGCTCTCTTGGCAATATCGTCGGGAGACATACCCTCCGAAAGCATAGTTGTGACAGATTCGATATCCTTAATGGAATCTTCAATTTTAGAAATAATTTCATCTGGGCAACCTGGAAGTAGCTGAATCATAAAGCCGCCGGAATTTGCAACAGACAAATCAGGATTGACAAGCACTCCGAGAGCGCATACTGTAGGCGTTTGCTCAGACACTGCAAAATAATTTGTAATATCCTCTGCAATTTCACCGCTTACAATCTGCGTATTGCCGACATAAGGTTCTTTAAGACCCATATCCTTCATAACGTATAAAAAGCCGTCTGTACCAACAGCACCTCTCACGTCAAGCTTACCTTTATCATTAAGCGGAATTTCAACAACAGGATTTTCAACATAGCCCCTCGCATTGCCCTGACTGTCAGAAACAGCAAGAACAACACCTGCCGGACCGCCTCCGTTTAGCCTTAATGTAACACTGTCATCCTTACCTTTAAGCATAACGCCCATCATAGAAGCTGCGGTCATAAGACGTCCGAGAGCAGCAGTAGTAACAGCAGAGGTTTTATGGATATTTTCAGCCTTGCTTACCATATCTGTTGTATCACCGGCAATAACAAATGCACTGCCGTCAGTTGTAATATATCTTACTATTTTTCCCATTTAATTATCACCTTTTTTTAAAACAAAATAAATTCTTTCACTGTCATCTTTTATATCATCAAGATTCAGTTCATCATATATTCCGATTATATTAAAATTATTAAGTACGCTTTTCAGTTCATTAACCGAATATGCTTTTTCATTAAACTCCTCGCTGAAACGGTCATAATTTTTACCGTTATAAACAAAAAAGTCCAGTAAAATTCTGACTGTATTGTCGCCCAAATACTCATTATCCCACGAAAGAAAAAAATCTTCTTCGTCAAAAACAAAGGTATTATTGCCTAAAACATTTTTATGTTTATAAACAGTATTTACATCAAAAACAAATACGCCGCCGTCATTAAGAGAATTATAAACGCAGTCAAAGCACTTTTTTACCTCAACAATATCCTTTAAATGGTTAATTGAGTCAAGAGAGCAGACGCAACAATCCACCTTATGCGGCAATTCAAAATTCGTCATATCGCCTTTTATAAACATCGCATTCTTTATTTGCTTTGAGCTTGCCACAGTAAGCATTTCATCGGACAAATCGAGTCCAATAACATTATAGCCCAAATCACTCAAATATTTGCTTACAGAGCCTGTTCCGCAAGCCAAATCAAGAACAGTATCACATTTATCGGCATATCTTTTAAAAAACGAAGAAATATAATCAACTCTTTTTTTATATTCAACATTTTCCGTCAGCGTATCATAAAACTTAGCAAATGTATTATAACTCATCGTTTTCTTCCGCTTTGCTTTCGTCCTCAAGTTTAATTTTTTCAAAAATCTTGTCATATCCGTCACAACCGTATTGAAGCGAACGATTAACACGGCTGATTGTAGCGGTTGACGCACCGGTAGCATTAACTATATCTGTATAAACGCATTTTTCAGAAAGCATTTTTGCAACAACTATTCTTTGGCTTATTGTTTTAAGCTCCTGAACAGTACACAAATCTTCAAAAAAGTCATAGCAATCCTCTACCGTTTCAAGTTCAAGAATAGCTCTGAAAAGAAAGTCAATATTATCGTCTTTTAATTTATTATTCATATTATCTGCCCTTTCGACATATTACTCATAATTTAAAGCAATCATATTGTAACACACTAAATCGTGAAAGTAAAGAAAAATCTCCGACAATAATAAAATAATCGGAGATTTTATAAATAAAATTATTCTTTTATAAGTTCATCATAAAAGTCGAAACAATCAAATGTTGCAAAATAATCCTTAGGTGTTTCCGCTCTTCTGATAAGTTTGAACGTTCCGTCTTGATTTAAAAGAATTTCTGCGCTCTTAAGCTTGCCGTTATAATTATATCCCATAGAAAAACCGTGTGCGCCTGCATCGTGAATAAAAAGATAATCTCCCATTTCAATTTCAGGAAGAAAACGGTCAATTGCAAATTTATCACAGTTTTCACAAAGAGAACCCGTTACATCATACTTATGGTCGCAAGGCTCATTTTCCTTACCCAAAACAGTAATATGATGATATGCGCCATAAATAGCAGGACGCATAAGGTTTACTGCGCAAGCATCTACTCCGATATATTCCTTGTGTGTATGCTTTTGGTTAATAGCTTTTGTAATAAGTCCGCCGTAGGGGCCGAGCATATATCTGCCAAGTTCTGTATAAATTGATACGTCGTCCATACCTGCAGGCACAAGAACTTCCTCATATGCTTTTCTTACGCCCTCACCAATAACGAAAATGTCATTAGGCTCTTGATCGGGTTTGTAAGGAATTCCGATACCGCCTGAGAGGTTGATAAAGGTAATATGTACACCAAGCTTAGCTTTAAGATCGGCAGCAAGTTCAAAAAGAAGCTTTGCAAGCATAGGATAATACTCATTAGTAACCGTATTTGAGCAAAGAAACGAATGAATGCCGAATTCTTCAACGCCTTTTTCCTTAAGGATTCTAAAAGCTTCGTAAATTTGCTCGGTAGTCATACCGTATTTAGCGTCGCCCGGATTATCCATAATATCATTGGAAATTTTGAAAATTCCGCCGGGATTATAGCGGCAACTCATTTTTTTTGGTAATTTGCCGCAAGCTTTTTCAACTGCCTCGATATGTGTAATGTCATCAAGATTGATGATACCGCCGAGCTTATTGCAATATCTAAACTCGTCAAGCGGGGTATCATTTGATGAAAACATAATATCATCACCCACAGCTCCGATGGTTTTAGCCATCATAAGTTCTGTTTTAGATGAGCAGTCACAACCGCAACCATATTCACGAAGAATATTGATTAAAAACGGATTAGGCGTAGCCTTAACTGCGAAATACTCCTTATATCCCTTATTCCAGGAAAATGCTTTTTTAAGATTTTCAACATTTTTCCTGATTCCTTTTTCATCATAAAGATGAAACGGCGTCGGATATTTTGCCGCAATTTCCTCAACCTTTTCCTTTGATACAAACGGTATCTTAGTCATTAATTTATCCTCCTAAATCACATCACTGATTTTTCTATATAATTTTTTATTCCGTTAATTCCTTGCCCTGTAACAGAAGAAAACGGAACAACGGGAACTTTGCCTGCAAAAGCAAGCTCTTCACCTGATAAATCAAGTCTTTCCTTGTAAGCGGTTTTCTTAAGTTTATCAGCCTTGGTCATAACTATTATAAACGGAATGTCCATCTCTTTCAAGAAATAAATCATACCCTCATCATCTTTAGTCAAAGAATGGCGCATATCTATAAGAAGAACTACAAGAGCGATATTGCGTCCGCTTTTAAAATACCCTTCCATAAGTTCGCCAAATCGCTTTAACTCTTGCTTGCTTATTTTGGCGTATCCGTAGCCCGGCAAATCAACAAATTTAATATTATCAACATCATAAAAGTTAATAGTTATCGTTTTGCCCGGAACGGAACTTACCCTTGCTAAATTTTTTCTGTTGAAAAGCTTATTTAAAAGTGAACTTTTGCCAACATTTGACCTACCTGCAAAAACAACTTCAGGTTCGTCACTTTCCGGTAATTGAGAAAGCACTCCGTAAGCATTTTCAAAGACTGCTTTATTATAATTCATATTTCACCTACTGAGTAACAATATTTGCCTTAGACTTATTGTCCGCTATAACAACATTGTTATTTTTAACGTCTTTTTTTCTTTTAGGTAACGTAACAAGTGCAACAGGCAACAATTCATCAAATGATTTAACACTTACAAATCTGACTGCGTTTTTAACCTCTGCCGAAATTTCGTCAAGGTCCTTAACGTTTTCATTAGGGATTATAACTGTATCACAGCCTGCTTTATATGCTGCCATTGACTTTTCTTTTAAACCGCCAATAGGAAGTGCCTTGCCTTTTAGACTAATCTCACCTGTCATAGCAATGTTCGATTTAATCAAAATTCCGGTAAGCTCACTTACAATAGCAGTTGTGATTGCTAAACCTGCAGACGGACCGTCCTTTGGTATTGCCGCTTCAGGTGCATGAATATGTATATCCTTGTTTTTATAAAAATCAGGGTCAATTCCGTATTCATCACACTTAGAACGAATATATGAAACTGCTGTTTTAGCGCTTTCTTTCATAACGTCGCCGAGATTACCCGTAAGTTCGATTTTTCCCGTTCCGTCAAGCGCCGAAACCTCAATCGGAAGCATTGTTCCGCCCACGCTTGTCCATGCAAGACCGTTAACAACACCAACTTGGTCTTCGTCACTCGCCAAATCCTTTTCAAATTTTCTCTTACCTAAATATTTTTCTATATTGTCATTTGTTACCTTAAACGATTTTGCTCCGCTCTCAAGGGCAACAGTTGCTTTTCTGCAAAGAGTTGCAATTTCTTTTTCAAGTTTACGAACTCCCGCTTCTCTTGTATAATTTTCAATCAAAGCGTTTATTGCGTCATCGCTCACTTTAAATTCCCTGCCGTTTAAGGAATGCTTAGCCATTTCTTTTTTAATCAAGTGTTCCTTGGCAATATGAAATTTTTCAAGAGCGGTATAAGAATTAAGTTCAACAACTTCCATACGGTCATATAATGGCTCAGAAATTGACGAAGTATCGTTTGCCGTGGTAATAAACAGCACTTTGCTCAAATCTACAGGAAATTCGATATAGTGATCTGTAAACGAATTATTCTGTTCCGGGTCAAGTGCCTCTAAAAGAGCAGATGACGGATCACCCTTAAAATCATTACCAACCTTATCAATCTCATCAAGCAAAATTATTGGATTCATAACGCCGCTTTTAATAACAGCCTCGATAATTCTGCCGGGCATTGAGCCGATATAAGTTTTTCTGTGTCCTCTTATTTCAGCCTCATCGTGTATACCGCCCAAAGCGATACGTACATATTTGCGCCCCATACTTTTTGCAAGGGACTTAACAATAGAGGTTTTACCTACTCCGGGAGGTCCGGCAAGGCAAAGAATTTGACCTGTAAAATCAGGATTACGTTTATAAACAGCCAAAGAATCTACTATTCTATCCTTTATCTTGTCTAAACCGTAATGCTCTTTATCAAGGATTTTTCTCGACTTTTCTAAATTAATTGAATCTTTAGTATATTTTCCGAAAGGAATTTCAAGACATTTATCAAGATATATTCTTTCAACCGTTCCCTCATGTGAGCCTGACGGCATTTTTGAAAGCTTATCACATTCTTTAAGAAGTTTTTCTTTAATATCTTCATTACATTTAAGCGCATTGATTTTATCCCTGTATTCCTCTGCTTCCTCCTGCGGATTATCACCCTCACCGAGTGCATCGGAAATAACCTTCATTTCTTCACGAAGATAATATTCACGCTGACTTTTATCAATTTCATTTTGCACCTTTTCCTGAATTTCGCTTTCAATTTCAAGTGCAGTATTTTCTTTCTTTAAATAAGCAACAAGCTGACAAATCCTGTCTGCCGGGTCAAGAGCTGCCAAGATATCCTGTTTTTCATAATAATCAAGGAAAGTATTTGAGCAAACAAAATCTGCAAGCTCGCCCGAATCTTTAATAGAAATAACCTTAGCGATTACTTCATTGCTGATTTTTGGCATTAATGAGGCATAGTGTTCAAATTCTCTTTTGATTATTCTTTGATAAGCCCTATTTTCGTCCTCATCTATTTCAAGATTAGACGGATTTTCGCTCGCAAGCTCAACAAGTCCCGAAACGTATGGTTTTACAGATGTCAAGCTGTAAAGAATTGCTCTTTCACCGCCCTCAACTACAACACGCATATTGTCGCTGCCGGGAATACGCATCATTTGCCTGATATTGCAAATAACACCCGTATCGTACATATCGTCAATATTAGGCTCATCCACCGATGCATCCTTTTGGCATACAAGAAAAACTCTTTGGTCATCATCCATTGCTTTTTGAAGAGCTTTTACGCTTTTCCTTCTGCCAACGTCAAAGTGAAGCACCATTTTCGGAAATACTACAATACCCCTAAGCGGAATAATCGGTAATTCTAAAAATAAATTTTCTTTATTATCGTTCATATATTAAAACCTACTTAGTTCATTATAAATAATTAGTATATATTATATACTAATGCACAAAAAAAGGCAATATCTAAATACAGTAAAAAAAGAGTTTCTAAAAAGAAACTCTTTTTTACTGTATTATTATGCGTTCTTTAAATTTGAAGTAGTAAGGCGTTTAGGTGTCTTATTAGGATTGCGAAGAATAATAGGCTCATCACCCTTTCTTACGGCATCCTCGGTAATAATAACCTTTTCAATCGTATAATCGCTCGGAGCCTTAAACATAAGGTCCTTAAGAACTGCCTCAAAAACACTTCTAAGCCCTCTTGCGCCCGTGTGACGTTCAAGAGTGATATCAGCAATTGCTTCAAGTGCATCAGGCTTAAATTCAAGCTTAACGCCGTCAAATTCAAATAATTTTTGATATTGCTTTACAATAGCATTCTTAGGCTCAGTCATTATTCTGACAAGAGCTTTTTTATCAAGATTTTGCAATACGGTTATAACAGGAACACGGCCGATAAGTTCAGGAATAAGACCGTACTTAACAAGGTCGTGTTGTTCCGCTTTTTTCATAATATCGTCGCCGTCAAAATCCTCAGCTTCAATATCAGCGCCAAAACCAAGTGATTTACCGCCGATTCTTTTTTCAATAATCTTTTCAATTCCGTCAAATGCACCGCCGCAAATGAAAAGTATATTTGAAGTATCTATTTGAATATATTCTTGCTGCGGGTGTTTTCTTCCACCGGTAGGAGGAACATTTGAAACAGTACCCTCTAAAATTTTAAGAAGAGCCTGCTGAACGCCTTCGCCGCTTACATCACGTGTAATAGACCTGTTTTCGCTCTTACGGGAAATTTTATCTATTTCATCAACATATATAATTCCACGTTCTGCCTTTTCAATATCAAAATCGGCTGCCTGAATTAATCTAAGAAGTATATTTTCTACATCTTCGCCAACATAGCCTGCTTCGGTAAGAGTGGTTGCGTCTGCAATAGCAAACGGAACATCAAGAATTTTGGCAAGCGTTTGCGCAAGCATGGTTTTACCAACACCGGTCGGACCTAAAAGCATAACATTACTCTTTTGAAGCTCAACATCGCCACGTACATTAGAGTAAATTCTTTTATAGTGATTATATACAGCAACAGACAATGCAACCTTTGCATCATCCTGTCCTATAACATATTCATCAAGTTTAGCCTTAATTTCCTCAGGCTTTGGAAGAACCTTATTGTCTGATTGCTTAACCGTATGGGGAATATCCGGTGATGATGTCTGCTCAATCAAATCATAACAAAGATTGATACATTCATCACAAATAAACACACCCGGTCCCTCAATAAGCTTATGAACCAACGTTTCAGGCTTGCCGCAAAAAGAGCATCTTGCAACGCCGTTTTTAGGTTCGTCGTGTGCCATATAATCACCTCAAATTATCTTTTATCAATAACTTTATCAACAAGGCCGAATTCAAGAGCTTCTTGAGCAGTAAGCCAATTATCTCTGTCTGTTGCAGCTGTCAATTCCTCAACTGTTTTGCCACAGTTTTCAGCCATAATAGAATTAAGTTTTTTCTTAGTTTGCAAAATGTGGTTAGCTGCAATTTCAATCTCTGTTGCCTGACCCTCTGTTCTGCCGAGAGGCTGATGAATCATTACCTCTGCATTAGGAAGACAAATTCTCTTTCCCTTTGCACCGCTTGAAAGAAGGAATGCGCCCATAGATGCAGCCATACCCATACAAATAGTTGATACATCGCACTTAATGTACTGCATTGTATCGTAAATAGCCATACCGTCGGTAACAGAACCGCCGGGACTGTTAATATAAAGACTTATATCCTTATCCTTATCCTGTCCCTCAAGGAAAAGAAGCTGAGCAACTACAAGAGAAGCTGTAGTTGAATTAACTTCATCGGATAAAACGATAATTCTATCATTTAAAAGTCTTGAATAAATGTCCATTGAGCGCTCACCGGCGCTTGTTTGTTCAAGTACGTATGGTACTAATGCCATATTTATCATGACCTTTCTGCTACTTAATAATACAATACTGCCCGCTGTAGCAAACGGGCAGAATTAAAACAAATCAAATTATTCCTTAACTGCTGAATCAACAATAATGTCGATTGCTTTCTTTGTCTTAACATCAGCAGCAATTTGGTCAGCAGGAACAGCCTTCTTAATCTGGTCTGCTTCCATTTGATACTGCTCGGCAAGCTTAGCGATTTCAGCATCGATTTCTTCTTCGGTTGCTTCAAGCTTTTCAGCTTCAACAATAGCCTCAAGTGCAATAGAAGCCTTAACCTGCTTTTCAGCGCCGTCTTTAAATGTTGCCTTAAATGCATCCTTATCCTGTCCGAGGTATTTAAGGTATGTATCAAGGTCAATACCCTGCATTTGAAGTCTGTAAGCGTAATCCTGAACCATCTCATCTGCACGCTTGTCAAACATACACTGCGGAACTTCACATTCCATATTATCAATAACCTGCTCAATAAGCTGGTTTTCAAAATCGTTTTTAGCTTCTTCAGCCTTTCTTTCATTCATCTGCTTTTTGATATCTGCCTTAAGTTCATCAAGAGTATCAAATTCAGATACATCCTTAGCAAATTCGTCGTCAAGCTCAGGAAGTTCCTTTGACTTGATTTCGTGAATTTTACATTTGAATACAGCGTCTTTTCCTGCAAGTTCTGCTGCATAATCCTCAGGAAATGTAACATTTACATCAAATTCCTCGTCACTCTTATGACCTGCAACCTGCTCTTCAAAGCCAGGAATGAATGAGCCTGAGCCAAGTTCAAGAGGATAATTTTCGCCCTTGCCGCCTTCAAAAGCAACGCCGTCAACAAAACCTTCAAAATCGATTTCTGCTGTATCACCCATCTGAGCTTCTCTGTCCTCAACTGTAACAAGACGAGAATTGCGGTCACGCATATTTTCGATTTCCTTATCTACATCTTCATCAGTAGCCTCTGTAGGAAGCATTGTTGCTTTAAGACCCTTATAATCTCCAAGCTTAACCTCAGGATAAACTGTAACCTTCATTTTCATTTCTACACCCTGCTCCTTGCTCATTACAGGAACGTCAAGGTCGAAAGGTGTATCAACAGTTCTGAGACCCGCTTCCTCAATAGCAGCTGTAACAGCTTCAGGATAAACAATCTCAAGTGCTTCCTCATAGAAAGCGTTTTCGCCGTAAACTTTTTCAATCATACCCTGTGTAGCTTTGCCCTTACGGAAACCGGGGAGCTGGATTGACTTTCTCTGCTTCATATATGCAGACTTACAAGCATCTGTAAACACCTCAGGTGTAACAGTTACTTCAATTTCATAAACATTAGTATCTACTTTATTAGATGATTTAAGTGCCATAATAATGACCTCCTATCAATAAAAATTCTAATCACCGAAGCGGTATTATAACATATAATGCCGATAATATCAAGTTTTTTATATTCATTTAATATTAAACTTATTGTTAATTATTTACAAATTAAAACTTTTTTATCAAAAGCGGAACAAATTTAAGCCTGTCTGCAGAAATAAGTTTAAAATCAATTCCTTCAAAATTATCATCAAAGGCATATTTAGCCGCCATACCGTGAAGATGCCCATAATAACATTTTTTTATACCTTTTTCTTTTAAAAGATTTAAAATTTCCTTACAATTTTGATTTTCATAAACAGGCGGATAATGAAGAAAAACAATTTTCTCTTCATTTTTTGCCGCTTCAATCGAAGCCTTAAGGCGCATTACTTCCCTATTAAGCACTTTTTCATTATGTTCTTCATCACTGTCAAAAAACCAACCTCGGCTTCCGCAAACGGAAAAGCCGTCAAAATCATAAGAGCTGTTATGAAGAATTGAAATTGTATCAAAGCCGTTTTCCTCAATAAACTTATTCATTTTGCTCATTGTGTTCCACCAATAATCGTGGTTACCTTTAAGAATGATTTTTTTACCGTTAAGCTTATTGATATAATCAAAGTCAGCTTCAAGCTCACTAAAACTCATAGCCCAACTTATATCACCGGCAATGACAACATAATCCTTATCGTCAACTATTTTATTCCAATTTTCTTTAAGTCTTTGTGTATAATTTGACCAACCCTCAAAAGTATCCATAGGCTTATCTGTGCCAAATGATAAATGAGTATCGGCGATTGCGAAAAGTGACATATATTCCGCCTTTCTTTTAAAGGAAAATTTTATTAAAAATTATATGAATAAAAAATCTTTTTAATCAAATAATAATAACCGAAGGGAGTGAAAAAGTAATGGATATGGAAATCAAAGGCATTTCCTGCGACGTTAAAAATTGCAAATATCACGATAAGACTAATAATTGCAACGCAGGTCACATCAAAGTAGGTAACAGCAACGCAACAAGCTCAACTGACACAAAATGCGAAACATTTGAATGCGGCGACGGCTGCAGTTGTCGCTAAAATCAATCAAAATAACGGCTCTGTAAAGCGCAGAGCCGTTATTTAATGCCTTTTTATTATAAATTAAGAAGTTTGAATACCATTTGGCTCATATCTTCCTTATTGCAAACATTTTCAAAGCGAATGCTCTTATCCTTAAGAGAAGCAATCGGCTTAGGAATATCTGCGCCTGTAACCTTATGAAGCTCATCAACCATAGCAAATTCATCAAGCTTTGGTGCTTTGCCGGCAAGAACAGCATTGAGCACACTTGCCGAAAACTTGTAAGGAGAAGCAGTTGAATCAATTACTGTAGGAATATCGTCGCCTGTTGCCTTTACATATTCATCATAAACCTTAACGGCTACCGCTGTATGAGTATCGCAAAGATAATGGTATTTGTCAAAATGAGATTTAATTGTATCATCAACATTTTGTTCTGCAGTAAATCCTGCGTCAAACTCTTTTTGAATTTTAGCAATAAGCTCATCCGATACAGTATATTTACCGTCATTTGAAAGCTGATTCATCAAGTCATTAATAAGCTTATCGTCACCGTCACTCATATGATAAAGAAGTCTTTCAAGGTTAGACGAAATAAGAATATCCATTGACGGAGAAGTTGTTGTATAAAACTTTCTGTTCTTATCATACGTACCTGTTTTCAAGAAATCAGTGAGAACATTGTTTGAATTTGAAGCGCAAACAAGAGTTTTAATAGGAAGCCCCATTTTCTTAGCATAATAGCCTGCAAGAATATTGCCGAAGTTACCCGTAGGAACTACAACATTTATTTTGTCGCCGGCTTTAATCTTGCCCATATTGATAAGGTCGCAATAGGTTGAGAAATAATATACAATTTGAGGAACAAGCCTGCCCCAATTGATAGAGTTTGCAGATGAGAACATCATATTTTTCTTTGCAAGCTCATTCTTAATCTCAGCGTTTGTAAAGATTGACTTAACTGCGCTTTGAGCGTCATCAAAATTGCCGTTGATTGCGCAAACCGAAACGTTATCGCCCTCCTGCGTTGTCATCTGAAGTTTCTGCATAGGAGAAACGCCGTCAACAGGATAAAACACTAAAATCTTAGTGTGGTCAACATTCTTAAATCCTTCAAGAGCAGCCTTACCTGTGTCGCCTGATGTAGCAACAAGAATAACAATTGTTTTACCGTCTGCAGTCTTTTTAGCCGAAACAGTCATAAGATAAGGCAAAAGCTGAAGAGCCATATCTTTAAATGCACAAGTAGGACCGTGCCAAAGTTCCAATATATTTTTATTGCCGTCAACATTAACAGTCGGCGCAATTTGAGGAGAGGAAAACTTTTGAGCAGCATAAGCGCCGCTTACGCAATAATCAAGTTCTTCTTCACTGAAATCTGTCAAAAACTCCTTAAGAACGGTTTTAGCTCTGTCAATATAGCTCATAGTCGTCATTGAAGAAATTTTGTTAATATCAAAATTAGGAAGTTCAACAGGAACAAAAAGTCCGCCTTCTTCACTTATACCCTGAGCAATAGCCTGAGCAGCCGTTACCCTGATTGAATTATCTCTTGTAGATGTATAAAGCATAATATTGTTTCCTTTCACCTTATAATTTAGGTTTATAATATTTTATACTAACTGAAAAGCATTTTCAAGATGTTTTATAGATTTTATTTTATTATTATCGGTATAAATCTCAATTACATCAAATCTCGGCTGTAAATCAGTCTTGTTTTGCATTAAATACATTTTTGCACTTGCGATTATTTTTTGTTGCTTTGAATAAGTAACAAATTCTCTAGGTAAAGCAATTGAATCGATATTTCTTTGCTTGACTTCGACAAAACATAAATATTTTTTATTTTGAACAATTAAATCAATTTCGCCAAAGCGTGTTGTATAATTCACGTCTACAAGCTTATATTTATGCTTTCTTAAATAATTTGCCGCCTCAATTTCCCAAAGTTTACCCTTATTGTTCATTTTTCTTATCCATATATTTTTTCAAAAATGTTTTCCTGTGAATATCGCTTATTCCGTATTTATCGAGCATTTCATAATGAAGCTTAGTACCGTATCCCTTATGCTTTTCAAATTGATATTCAGGATATTTTTCTGCAATTTGGCGCATATATCTGTCCCTGCTTACCTTGGCGATAATTGAAGCGGCGGCAATATTTGCGCTTGTTGCGTCACCTTTAATTATATCCCATTCGGCAATATCAAGCCCCGGCTTTTTATTTCCGTCAATAAGCGCAATATCCGGCTTAACCTCTAAGCCGTCAACCGCACGTTTCATAGCAAGAAAAGTAGCCTGCAAAATATTAATTTCGTCTATTTCCTCAACGCTTGCCGTGCCGACACTATAACAAATACATTCATCAACTATTTTATCAAAGAGCGCTTCCCTTTTCTTTTCAGAAAGTTTTTTAGAGTCGTTAACACCTTCAACAACATACCCTTTCGGAAGTATTACTGCGGCAGCATACACGTCACCTGCAAGAGGACCTCTGCCTGCCTCGTCAACACCGCAAACAATATTAAAGCCTTGCTCATAGGCTTTGTTTTCATATTCAAGCCAATCCATAATTACGGCAACTCAAGCGATATTTTGCCGAGCTTTCCTCCTCTAAATTCATCACAAAGCATAACTGCTGTGCGCTCATAGTCGATTTCTCCGCCTTTAATCAAAAAGCCACGTTTTTTTCCTATAAGTTCAAGCATTTCCCAGCCTTGAAGATTATCCACGCTATCGAGTTTATATCTGTCACAAATAGCCTTAGGCCTTGTTTTTGCAAGAGTTTCAAGCAATCTGCATGATAATGTTTCAAGGTCGGTAACTTCGTCTTTAACAGCGCCTGTAAAAGCAAGCTTGTCGCCAACCTCACTATCGTCAAACTTAGGCCAAAGAACACCGGGAGTATCAAGAAGTTCAATCCCCTTACCTACCGCAAACCATTGTTTTTGCCTTGTAACACCGGCTTTGTCTGCAACCTTAGCCTTACTGTTGCCTGCCATTCTGTTGATAAATGACGATTTACCGGTATTAGGAATACCGACTACCATAAGGCGAAGCGGTTTATTTTCCATTCCCCTCGCCTTATTTTTCTCAATAACGTCTGCAAGCGCCTTATTAACAGTCGGGATAAAAGCATTAAGCCCCTTACCCGTTCTGCAATCAACAGGGATAGCATATTTACCGTTATTTTTATAATATTCAATCCAAAGCTTAGTAGCATTCGGGTCTGCAATATCGCATTTATTTAAAAGCACAATTCTCGGTTTTCTTTTAATTATACTGTCAAGTTCAGGATTTGACGAACTATACGGAATACGAGCATCAACAAGTTCAACTACACCGTCAACAAGCGTAAGACTTTCTTTAATAATTCGCCTTGTTTTAGCCATATGACCGGGAAACCACTGAACAGTTTGTTTTTGAAAATCAGCCATATTGTCTCCTTTCAAAAATTTTCTAATTATATTTTAACATATATTCATATTTCAATCAATAAAAAATACCACAGAAATAAAATCTGTGGTATTTAATAAGTAATATTAAATTACTGGATATCTTCCTTAACCTTTGCAGCCTTGCCGACACGGTCACGAAGATAATAAAGCTTAGCACGGCGAACCTTACCGCTACGAACAACCTTAACGTCAACAACGTTAGGTGAATGCATTGGGAATACTCTTTCAACACCAACGCCGTATGAAATACGACGAACGGTAAATGTCTTTGAAATGCCTGAACCCTTAATAGCGATTACAGTGCCTTCAAACATCTGAATTCTTTCTCTCTGACCTTCACGAATGTTAACAGATACTTTAACTGTATCACCAATGTTAAACTTTGGAAGTTCAGCCTTTGTGCTGTCTTTTTCAATTAACTTGAGTGCGTCCATTTTTCTTCCTCCTAAATTTTATGAGATGTTCATAACGAATAACGAAAGAGGACCATCTTCTTATAATGCTAAACGCCGACATTACACGCGTTGTAAGAGTTACAACGGATTAAATGCTGATATATAATACCATAATGTTTTGGAAATTGCAAGTATTTTTTCAAAAAGTAAAAGATTTATTTAAACTCTTTATAATCTTTGTCAAGAAGTGATATTCTTGCAATGCTTTTCCATTCAAAATCCATATCTATAAGCCTTATAATCGTATCAAACAGAAGTGACGGATTAAGATTTTTTTCAGGGCCTGCGAGCAAACGAATATTCAGCACTATAACATCATTGCGAATTGAAATGGAATATTTATCAATAAATGACTTAATATTTGTTTCTTTCATAACTCGCTTTCTACCCTGTTTCCCTTTTTTGAGAGCAAGAATTTCATCGCTTGATAAAACATTTTTAATTTTTTCTAAAGCTAAATCATTATCCGCAAATTCGAATTTATAAACATAATCGGAATATACAATTTCGCTGTTATCTCGAAAATCGTCATAAACATCAACAATTTTCAAATCTTCGGGCAAAACGCTGTTGAGCCTATCCTTAATTTCTTTATTAGTGATTTCCCCGGTAATTCTCAAATCTACGCTTTCACAAAGACTTTCAACGCCGAGAGAAAGCGGAAGCGAAAAGCTCATATAAGGGTGCGGATTGAAACCCTCGGTATACCAAAGCGGAATACCTGCTCTTTTAAGAGCACGTGACATTGCACGGTTGATATCAAGATGACTGATATATTTTAATCTGCCTGTTTTTGAAAAACGAAGTCTAACCTCTCGCATCGCAATGTCCTCCGTTTAACTTATTTGCACCGCAACCTGCACATTTAATTCTGCAATGAGGGGTTGTTTTATTCTCGTGTGCCTTTTTATTTTCAAATTCTAGGAACTTCCTGCTCACACCGTAATCAAGATGATCCCAAGGTAAAAGTTCTGAAAATTCACGTTTTCTGTGAGTGTAAAAATGGGGGTCAATTCCGTTTTCTTCAAAAGCCTGCATCCAAGCGTCAAAATTAAATTGGTCGTCCCAAGAATCAAATTTACAGCCAAGTTCATACGCACGAAGTATAACCTTTCCGAGACGTCTGTCACCACGGGCAAGAACACCTTCAAGAAGTGAGGTCGGAGTTTCGTGATATGAAACCCTGATTTTTTTTGTTGGTATTGATTCAAGCAAATGCTTTTGCTTAGCTTTGAGCGACTCCATACTATCCTCAGGTTCCCATTGAAACGGCGTGAACGGCTTAGGGATAAACGATGCACACGAAATTGACACCTGCACACCCGTCCCTTTTTGCCTGTTAGGGTTATTATAAAAAGCATGAATAACGTCCATACCGAGATTTGCAATTCCCTCGATATCTTCCATTGTTTCGGTTGGTAAGCCCATCATAAAATAAAGCTTAACCGATGTCCAGCCGTTATCGAAAGCCTTAGTGCAAGTTCTTATTACTTCCTCTTGAGTAACGTTCTTGTTGATTACGTCACGAAGTCGTTGAGTACCTGCCTCAGGCGCAAATGTAAGACCGCTTCTCCTTACCTTATTAAGCTGTTCAACGAGTTCGTCGGAAAAATTATCAACACGAAGCGACGGCAAAGAAAGATTTATATTTTCCTTAACGGTCCAATCTATAAGCGTTGTAAGCATATTATTAACCTCGCTGTGGTCCGAAGTTGAAAGAGAACACAGCGAAAGTTCGTCATAGCCTGTCGAATCAATCAAAGCCTTGCTTTGCTTATTAATCGTTTCTACACTTTTTTCTCTAATCGGTCTGTAAATAAATCCTGCTTGGCAAAAGCGGCAACCTCTTATACATCCCCTGAATATTTCCTCAACTGCTCTGTCATGAACAATATTAATATAAGGAACAACAAATTCCTTGGGGTAAAACACCTTGTTCATATCAGAAACAACTGCTTTTTTCACCTTTTCGGGTGCGCCGTAAAGCGGCTTAAGTTCCTTCAATGTACCGTCTTCATTATATGAATCCTCATAAAACGACGGAACATAAATGCCTGTTATATCTTTAGCCTTAAGCAAAAATTCCTTTTTGGAAAGTCCTTTTTTCTTGCAATCAATAAGCAAATCTATAACCTGATTTGTAGTTTCCTCGCCGTCACCGAGAAAAACGATATCGACAAAATCTGTTATCGGCTCCGGATTGCAGGCACAAGGACCGCCAACGCATATAAGCGGCGTCAAATTTTCTCTGTCGCTTGATTTAAGCGGTATTTGAGCAAGATTGAGCATATTCAAAACGTTTGTATATGAAAGCTCATATTGAAGAGTAAAACCAATCATATCAAAATCTTTAATATAATCGCCGCTTTCAAGAGCAAAAAGAGGAACATTATTTTTTCTGAGTTGCTCTTCCATATCGTTATCAGGAGCAAACACTCTTTCGCACCAACTGTCCTCCCTGTCATTTACAAGACCGTAGAGAATTTTCATACCGAGATGACTCATACCAATCTCATAAGTATCGGGAAAGCAGAAAGCGTATCTGATATCAACCTTATCTTTATCCTTAACTACCGCATTAAGCTCGCCGCCGATATATCTTGCAGGCTTTTGAACATATTGCAACAGCTTTTCAACTTCTTTTTTCATCAATTTTTAACCTTTCGGGTTTTATTAATTATAATTAATACTGTAAATAATCAAATATATCGTAACAAAAATAAGCGAATATGATTTATTATAAATTAACATATAAACACATAAAATGCAAATTAAAATAACAGTAATTACGCTTAATATTCTCGACGCTTTTATAGAAAAAAGACGTACTATCCTGCCGATATCAAGTGGATAAACAGGCAAACAATTAAGCAAAAACAAAATCAAATTGATATTATCTTTAAAAAGCAAATATAATACCAAATTAACTAAAGGGCCGCACAAAAGGACTATACATTCCTTAAATCTCGGTAAATCGTCAGTATATCTTATAGCAAATCCGTAATATGACAAATGAATTTTATAAGGTTTTTCTTTGCAAATAAGAAGCGCCGTCAAATGCCCTATTTCGTGCAAAGCGGAAAAAAGCAGCAGATAAATAACCTGCTTTGAATTAAAAACAGCAGCTAAACTTAAAACAAGAATAAATGCATAATCAATAAATATATCGCATTTTTTAATTCTAAAATGCATACAACCACCGTTAAATATTACGATGATTAAAAATGCTTAATTACTTTTTCTTTTATCAATAAAACTTTGAAGAATAACTACGGCAGAAACAGCATCAACATTTGCTTTTCTCTTTTTACCCTTAACGTTATTATTCGATAAAATATCGTGTGCGATAACGGTTGTGAGCCTTTCATCCTCATATTCAACGGGAATATCAATTTCTTTTTTAAGTTCTTCACCGAGTTGCTTACACTTTTCGCACCTAAAACCGTATGAGCCATCCATATTTCTCGGAAGCCCAATAACAATCATTTCAGGATTTTGAGATGATATTATTTCTTTAATTTTTTCTATTAATTTTGGCTGATAGCTTTCATTAATAGTTGCAAACGCTGTAGCAAGAATTTCATTTTTATCGCAAAATGCAATTCCTGTTCTTGCATCGCCATAGTCAACAGACATTATTTTCATAAAAAATACCTTTCAAAGGATTTATTCAGCAAAGAAAGGAAAATCGAAAATCGACCTTCCTTTCTTATTTAAAATGTTAAATTATTATTGAGCAGGAGTTTCGGTTGCAGGGGCTTCAGTCGGAGCCTCTGTTTGAGGCGCCTGAGTCTGAGCCTGCGTTGTTTTATCTGCATTTGATTTTGTTGTGTTTGAATTATTGCCATTTGAAGCAGACGTTGTTTCGCTTGATGACGAGCCGCCGGAATTATAATAATAGCTTCCGTCGGAATGGTTACCTGTGCAATTGCCCGGCAAATTATCAACGTCGTACCAACCGTAAGCACCCGTACCGCTTCTGAGTTTACCGCAGCTTCTGCAATAAGATTTTCTTACTATGCCGTCACTTTCAGGGAATTTCTTGGTATATTTCTTATTCTTTTCATCAAGCTTAGCATATACTTCCTTCATAACAGCGTTCCAAATAGTACCCGATGGGTTAGGAGAAAGGTTGTAAAATACTTCCTTAGGATTATCATAACCGTACCAAACGCCTGCAACATAATCAGGAGTACCGCCGATAAACCAACGGTCCTTATTATCATTAGTTGTACCGGTTTTACCGAAACATTCAATACCTGAAAGCTTATAGGTAGTACCTGTACCCTCTGTCATAACAGTTTGGAGAAGTTTGTTCATAACCCAACTTGTGTTCTCGCTTAAAGCAGTTGACTTTGTTTTTTCAGGCTCTTTTTCAATAAGAGTATTACCCTGGCTGTCAAGTATTTTATAATAACAATAAGGCTCATAATAATTACCGCCGTTGCCGAATGATGCATAAGCAGTAGTTAATTCAAGAACCGTTGCTCCGTTTGTCAAAGAACCGATAGCAAGCGGGCCGTAATCGGAGTCACGAACACTGTCAAGTGATGTTATATGGAAATTTTCCGTAATAAAATCGTATGAATAATCAACGCCTATTTTATCAAGAGTTCTTGCAGAAATAGTATTAAGTGACCTTGAAAGACCATATTGAAGAGTTACACTTCTGCCCGAGTAGCTTCCGCCCTCATTTACAGGCCAAGGCTTACCTTCAACGGTTTTGAAAGGCCTGTCTTGCTGAATTGTTGACCAATAAACACCTGTTTCGTTATTCTCTTTTGTCTTTTCAAGAGCAGGGCCGTAAACAGATAACGGTTTAATTGTAGATCCTGGCGGTCTGTTGGAATTTGTGGCACGGTTGAGTACCATAGAAGCTTTTTTCTTGCCGGTTCCGCCGACAATACCCATTACACGTCCGTCATATCCCATAACCACCATAGCGCCTTGAACTGTTTCGTCAGGCATACGCCTATAGTTTTCATATACGTCCTCCATTGAATCCTGAACGTCAAAATCAATAGCGGTATATATCTTCAAGCCGCCGCCGTAAACAAGGTCATGCGCCTTTTTACTTGTGTAACCCATTTTCTGCAAATCCTCTTGAACAGTTGTGATTACATAGTCTGTATAATAATCGGTAATGCTGTTTTTCTTTGATTTGCTGTCGTCACTCTTAATCTGCGAGCCTTTATAATTCTTACTGTTAGTAAATACCATTTCATAGGCTTTAGCTTGCTGATATTCATCTTCCGTAAGATATTTAAGGTCTTTATCCTTCATAGAATAAAGGACATCAATTTGACGTTTCCTATTATTTTCAGGCTCGTTAAGAGGGTCATATTTACTCGGATACTGAGTAATAGCCGCAATGCTGGCAGCCTCAGCTACATTCAAATCCGATACTTCTTTACCAAAATAGGTTTCCGCCGCAGTTTTAACACCATAGCAACCGTTTGAAAGATAAATTGTATTAAGATAAGCCTCAAGTATTTGTTTCTTACTGAAATTTCTTTCAAGGTTAAGCGCCTTTAAAATCTCGTTAAACTTACGAACATAAGTAACCTTGTTATCATCGGTAAGGTTTTTTATAAGCTGCTGCGTAATTGTTGAGCCGCCTTGGTCATTATTTTTAACAAAAACACCAATTGTTCTTATCCAGTCAACGCCGTGATGCTTATAAAAACGCTTATCCTCAATTGAAACAAAAGCCTCAGGAACATATTTGCTCATATCGTCAAGATTAACCCAAATACGGTTTTCCTCACCGTGAAGCCTTGTAATTTCAACAACATCATCGCCGTCATAACCATAGATAAACGAAGTTTGGTTTTGACCTACCTTTGCCTCGGTTGTAAGGTCAAATACAGGGTCGCCGTAAACAACGCTGTAGCCATAAATCGCAAGCACCGAAAAGCAAACAATACCGACAACGCCGATTACCATTACTGCGCCCAAAATAACCTTGCCGAAATTTGAAAGAGCTTTTTGAGCAGGAGTTTTGTTTTGCTTTGCTCTTTTTTTCTTAAGCTTTTTTTCTTGCTTTTGAACAAGCTCTTTTTCAATATCACGGCCACGCTGTATCTTCTTTGCCTTTTTGTCATCGGCGGAAGAAAGAGAATAAGACGCAGGAACATTACTGCCGTTTTCTCTTGAAGTTTTATCTTCATTATATGCTTTTGTAGAATTACTCATAAAAGACTTTAATAAATCATCATAATCATTTGAAGCCATATAAGTACCTCCGTCAAAAAATATAATTTATTATATTACAAAAATTATAATAAATAAAGAATTAAATTGTAAATTTTAAAATCAGTTAATATGTTTTGCTCTTTTTTTGTTAATAGGAACGGCACGTGACGATACAACAACCTCGTCATACGTTTGTTTAGCCCTTACATAAGTCCAAAACTTCCTGCTGCATTTTTCGCACAATCCGGCTCCCCTAAAAGTATTATTGGTAAATTCATATTTTTTAATAGGGGCAACAGTACCGCCGCAAATCGGGCATATTATTTTAACATCGTTAAGCTTAAAATCCTCATATTCCGTTTCCCTGATATAATACGGCTTAAACACAAGCCTTTCAAAAAATGAAATATCGCAGGTGTGAATATATTTTGCAAGCTTATCATTGTCATAAACCTTTTTAAAGCACAAAGCCGTAATCATACAATCCTCAAGCGCTCTGTGAAAATTAGCAGAATCTGTATCAATCCCAAAAATTTCAGCACAGTGTGAAAGACTGATTTGATTGGCAGCACTCGCATTTTCAATAAAGCTCATACAATATTTTTGTGCGTCAGCATACTTAGTCATAAAATCAACATAAACGGTATTTTCAAAATATTTAAAATTAGCAACCAAGGTATACAAGTCGCTTGTTGACCAACTTAAAAACAGTTTGTCCCCCCTGCCGCACCATTTTGCAAAATCGTCAAAGGCTTTTTCAAACGGTATTCCGTTATCGTTAATTTCATCAATAGTAATATGTGTAAGATTTTTAAACCTTGAGCCGAGTTTTCTTGAAAGCTGCGGCTTGATAAGCTGCTTAAATGTGTCAACTACATCTAAATTTTCATCAAGCTTTACTGCGCCGATTTCAATTATCTCATTCATACCACGCTTTAATTTATAGTTATAAGCATTGTTCCATTCTAAATCAAAAATAATAAAATTCATATTTTCCTCACAAAAAAATTAACCTTGCATTACGCAAGGTTAATCATTTTAATTCTTATCCTATAAAAAGAAAAACAAGGAATGCAGCAAGTACTATAACAAAAAATACAACAATCATCCATTTGGTGATTCTTTCAAGCTTTGCCTCAATTGTTCTTCCCTTTGATTTACCGAGGAAAGTATCAGCACCGCCGGCAATAGCACCGGAAAGATTCTGCGAACGACCTTCCTGCATAAGTACAACGATAGTAATTACAATTGAAAATACAATTAATACTGCACCGAAAACATAATGATACCAGAGCATAGTATCTCCTCCGTCTATATAAATTACTAATGAATTATAGCACAAGCAAAATAAAAATGCAAGTGTTATTTTATTTTTTAAAATGTTATCTGCTCAGCAACGTCATTTTCACTCGGAAGCGCACCTGCCGCCGGCAAATTTTTAGCTCTAAATCTCCAAGCTTTCTCAAATTCACCCTCTTGATAAATATGGAGTGAAACGACTTTGTGAGTTTTCTTTAGCTTCATTGCCGAAATACCTTGCGTATCCTTAGTCGTCTTAGGCAAAATCGCACCTGTATTAACAAGAAGCATTCTTCCGCTTGACGAGCAAATAACAAGTTCTGTATCCTCTTTAATGTAAATTGCCTGAGCTAAAGGCGATTTATTCGAATAAGCATTGATAAGCTTTTTTCTGTTTGTCTTAGTAGCATAAGAAGCCATATCAACCTTTGCAAGCTTACCGTTTTCAAAAACAAAAATCATATATCCCGTGTAATCGCTTATAACTGCGGTATATACTACCTGTTCATCCTCTGCCATTTCAAGCTTTCCGGGAACGTATTCGCCGAGAACCGAAGCTTTTGTATCTGTAAAATCGTCAACCTTAGCCTTATAAACCTGACATTGATTTGTAAAAAACAAAAGTTCATCTTTATTTGAACATTCAATTTCAGGAAGAAGAGTATCTCCTTCTTTAATTTTTTGTTCGCCGCTCATACGAAGATTTGCGGTTTTGATTTTCTTGAAATATCCGTGTTCTGTAATAAACAGAGTAACAGGATAATCGGGAATCTCAACCGCTTCTTCTTCAACGCTTTCGTCAATAGAATAAAGTATTTCACTTTTTCTGCCGTTATCATACTTCTTTGTAACCTGTTCAAGTTCTTTGATGATGATTTTTTTCATCTTATTTTTGCTTGAAAGGATAGCTTCAAGTTCAACAATTTCATTTTCAAGTTGTTCAATATCTTTAATTCTCTTCAAGATATATTCACGGTTTAAATGACGAAGCTTAATTTCTGCAACATATTCAGCCTGAATTTCATCAATACCAAAGCCAATCATAAGGTTTGGCACAACCTCTGACTCACTCTCTGTTTCCCTGACAATTTTAATCGCTTTGTCTATATCAAGAAGAATTTTAGAAAGACCTTTTAATAAATGCAGTTGATTTTTCTTTTTATTAAGATTAAACGTAACTCTTCTTCTGATACATTCAAGCCTGAAATCAACCCATTCAAGAAGAATATCCCTAACGCCCAAAACCATAGGTCTGCCCTTAATAAGAACGTTAAAATTACAGCTAAACGAGTCCTGAAGAGGAGTGGATTTATAAAGCTTAGCCATAAACTTATCAGGATCAACTCCACGTTTTAAATCAATTGTAATTTTCAATCCTGAAAGGTCTGTTTCATCTCGAACATCGCTGATTTCTTTAATTTTATTTGTTTTAACAAGTTCAACAATTTTATCAATTATCGCTTCACTTGTTGCAGTAGGCGGAATTTGGGTAATATCAATACAGTTATATTTTTTATCATAGCTATATTTTGCACGAACCTTAACCGAGCCTCTGCCCGTACGATAAATTTTATCAAATTCTTCTTTATCATAAAGAATATATCCGCCGCCGACAAAATCAGGAGCAAGGAGTGTATCGCTGACCTCATGGTCGGGATTTTTCATAAGAGCAATTGTTGTATCGCATATTTCCTTAAGGTTAAACGAAGCAATTGACGACGCCATACCTGCGGCAATACCGGTAGTAACATTACAGAGAATTGACGGGAAGGTAACAGGCAAAAGAGTAGGTTCCTTCATTGTGTTATCATAGTTGTCAACGAAATCGACCGTGTCTGACTTAATATCGTCAAAAAGTTCATGGCAAATAGGCGCCAGCTTAGCCTCGGTATAACGAGAAGCGGCATACACCATATTTTTACTGTAAGCTTTACCGAAGTTGCCCTTTGATTCAACATAAGGATAAAGCAATGTTTCGTTACCACGGGATAAACGTATCATAGTTTCATAAATCGCCGCATCACCGTGAGGGTTTAACTGCATTGTACGCCCTACAATATTAGCACTCTTAATTGTTCCGCTTTGCAAAAGCCCCATATTATACATTGTATAAAGAAGTTTTCTGTGCGACGGTTTAAATCCGTCAATCTGCGGAATGGCACGTGAGAGAATAATGCTCATAGCATAAGGCATAAAGTTATCGGTTAGGGTGTTAGTAATCACCTCATCCTGAACAGAACCTGCACCTTTGATATGAACGTTATCTGCAAGAGGCTGATTTTTTGCTTCGTCTTTATTAATTTTTCTCTTAGCCAAAACAAATTACCTCCTTAGCTGACATCTGCGGCATCAAGATAAAGATGACCGTAATCCGAAATATATTCCTTACGTCCTTCAAGATTATCACCCAAAAGCAAATCAAACATTTCGGAAGTTTTTTGAGCATCATCGGGTGTAACCTTAATAAGACGTCTTGTTTTAGGGTTCATAGTGGTAAGAGCCATCATTTCAGCCTCATTTTCGCCAAGTCCCTTTGAACGCTGAACGGTATATTTTTGGTCGCCTATTTCCTCTTTAATCTCGTCCATTTCCTTTTCGTTATAAGCAAAATAGGTTTGGTCCTTACACGTAACCTCATAAAGCGGAGATTCGGCAATATAAACCTTGCCCGCTTCAATAATCTTAGGCATAAGCCTGTAAATCATAGTTAAAATAAGTGTTCTGATATGGAAGCCGTCGACATCGGCATCGGTACAAATAAGAATTTTTGACCAACGAAGATTATTTATATCAAAAAGAGATAAATCCTTTGCGGCCTTACTCTTAACCTCGACACCGCAACCGAGTACCTTAATCAAATCAGTAATAATTTCGCTTTTGAAAATTTTATCGTAATCAGATTTAAGGCAATTTAAAATTTTACCTCTTACAGGCATAATTGCCTGAAAAGAAGCATCTCTTGCCTGCTTACAAGCACCCAAAGCAGAGTCACCCTCTACTATAAACACCTCACGTTCATTAACGTCCTTTGAACGGCAGTCAACGAATTTTTGAATACGATTTGTCATATCCATCTTTGACTGAAGTGAGGTTTTAAGCGTTTTTCTTGTATTTTCTGCCTTTATTCTTGCACGCATATTGATAAGAACTTGATTAGAAATCTTATCTGCGTCCATTTTATTTTCAATAAAATAAACCTCTAACTGCTTTCTGAAGAAATCAGTCATAGCCTCTTGAATAAATTTATTAGTGATAGCCTTTTTAGTCTGATTTTCGTAAGAAGTTTGAGTAGAAAACGACGACACAACAAAAATTATGCAATCCTCAACATCCTGAATGTTAATTTGCCCGTCATTTTTGGAATACTTATTGTTAGCTTTAAGATAAGCGTTAATTTGATTAACAAACGCACTTCTGAAAGCCTTTTCGGGAGCACCGCCGTGCTCCAAAAAACTTGAGTTATGATAATATTCCTTAAGTTGATTTTTTAAAGAAAAGCAAATGGCGGATTTTATTTTAAGCTTATATTCGGGTAAATCTTCTCTGTCCTTACCCTTTCTTTCGCACTCCCAATACTGCGGAGTTGTGAAAGCCGTATCTCCTGCTATTTCCTTTACATAGTCCATAATACCGTCATTATAGCAGTATTCAAATGTTTCAAATTTAGAAGCAGAGGTTTGATTTTTGAGTATAAACTTAACGCCGTCGTTTACGATAGCCTGTCTTTTAATAGTTTCCTGAAAATACTCAATAGGAATATTAATATCGGTAAAAACGTCCAAATCAGGCTTCCACTTAATTCGTGTGCCTGTATCCTTTTTATCATACTTTTCTTTCTTAAGGCCGCCGATATTTTCGCCCTTTTCAAAGTGCAAAGTGTATTTATAGCCGTCGGTATGAATTTCTGCCTCCATATATTCGGAAGCGTACTGCGTAGCGCAAAGACCGAGACCGTTTAAACCGAGCGAAAATTCATAGTTATCGCCGCCGTTATCGTACTTACCGCCTGCATACATTTCGCAGAAAAGAAGTTCCCAGTTATATTTATCCTCGTTTTTATTGTAATCAACAGGAATACCACGACCAAAGTCCTGCACCTCAACAGAGCCGTCAAGAAAACGGGTTACGCAAATTTTATTACCGTAGCCCTCTCTCGCCTCATCTATTGAGTTTGACATAATTTCAAAAACAGAGTGTTCGCAGCCCTCTAAACCATCAGAGCCGAAAATAACGGCAGGTCTTTTTCTTACCCTGTCCGCACCCTTTAATGACTTAATACTTTCATTGCCATATTCTTGTTTTTTTGCCAATACTATCCCTCCAAGTCGAAGTTCAAAATTGATATTATTATATACTATATCTTGTATAAAAGTCAAGAATACATAAAAAAGAGTGACAATACTGGTACTATATGTATCGTCACTCTGATTTTATTTATTAAATTAATCTTTCATATCATTTGAAGATAAATCGTCTTCGTTGACATTTTCAGCATCAACAATTTCGGTATCTTCTGCCTGAGCTTCCTCGTTTTCGCTTACTTTTTCATCGGCAATAAAACCGTTTTCCATAAGCTGAGTAAACTGGTCACCTGAAATTTTTTCATTCTTAATAAGCGTTTCAGCCACAAGTTCAAGCTTATCATAATGAGTCTTAAGAATACTCTCGGTTTGAGAATAAGCTTTTCTCATCATCTTTTCAATCTGCTCATCAATTCTTGCGCTCGTTGCTTCACTGTAATTGTTTACGTGACCGTAATCTTTACCGAGGAATACCTCGTTATTATCATCACTGTAAACAACAGGACCGAGTTCGTCGCTCATACCGTATTTAGAAACCATATCACGGCAAATTGATGTTGCACGCTGAAGGTCATTTGACGCACCGGTTGAAATATCGTTAAGCGAAAGCGCTTCAGCTACACGTCCGCCAAGAAGAGAAATCAAATCATCAAGCATATCTGCCTTTGAATTATAATTTTCCTCCTGAGGAGTATACCAAGTGTAGCCGCCGGCACCCATTCCACGTGGAATAATTGAAATTTCCTTAACCGGGTCGTGGCCCTCAATATAATATGATGAAACAGCGTGACCTGCTTCGTGATATGCAGTAAGTTTCTTGGCTTTTTCGGAATACTTATGCGATTTTTTCTCAGTACCCATTTCAACACGTGAGGTTGCATCGGAAATTTCTTGCATAGTAAGAGCCTTTTTCTTACGTCTTACTGCGAGAAGAGCAGCTTCATTCAAAAGGTTTTCAAGGTCTGCACCCGTAAAGCCGATTGTATCTTTAGCAATTTCTTTAAGGTCAACATCGGGACCAAGCGGCTTATTACGAGAATGAACTTTAAGTATATCCTCTCTACCCTGAGCATCGGGTCTGTTAACGGTAATTTGCCTGTCAAATCTGCCGGGTCTTAAAAGAGCCGGGTCAAGGACATCCGGTCTGTTTGTTGCAGCAATAACAATAATACCGCTGTTAGTGCCGAAACCGTCCATTTCAACAAGAAGCTGATTAAGAGTTTGTTCTCTTTCATCATTGCCGCCGCCTGTGCCGGCACCTCTGTGACGACCAACTGCATCAATTTCATCAATAAATACAATTGCAGGTGCTTTTTTCTTAGCTTGTTCAAACAAATCTCTTACACGTGAAGCACCGACGCCGACATACATTTCAACAAAGTCAGAGCCTGAAATTGAAAGAAACGGTGCGCCTGCTTCACCTGCAACGGCTCTTGCAAGGAGGGTTTTACCTGTACCCGGAGGACCTACAAGAAGTACACCTCTCGGAATTCTTGCGCCAAGCTCGGTAAAGCTTTCGGGATTTTTGAGAAATTCAACAAGTTCCTCAAGTTCCGATTTTTCCTCGTCACAACCGGCAACGTCTTTAAATGTAGTCTTGCGCTTTTCATCCTCAACAAGAGTTTTGGTTTTAATTTTGCCAAATCCCAAGGTACGGTTTGTTTCGCTATTCATAGCGCCGCTCATTTTCCTAAACGCATAAATTCCCAGCGCTATCAAAACGACAAACATAAGAAGTGACGGAATCATACTGTAAATCCAAGCATTTGACGTTCCTGCCCTATAGTCATAAACAATCGGCTTATCGCTATGCTCGTCATTATATTTATCAACACTTTCCCTGATATCATCAAGGAAATATGAAACATTCGGAACAGAGTAGTTCTTTTCCTCCTTCGGCTTAGCAAAGGTTTTATAAACAAGATTACCGCTTGATAAATCAAGACTAAACTCGGAAACCTCGTTATTTTTAAACATAGAAACAACTTGAGAATACTTCAACTGAGTAGACGTCTGCGAATTAACAAAATATATCACAGCGCCTATTAAAAGAATAGGAATCAAAATATAAACAAGTATTGATTTCCAATTTTTTGACATATTATTCATTAATTAATCCTCCGAAGGAAGTTTGATTATAAAAACATTTTCAGTATTACAATCCTTTTTGACTCTGTCATCAGCACAAAGCCCGATAATGCCGATAATACCCTTATCGTCACAAACAACAATATCGCCGTTTCTTTTTTCAATCGGATAAGCCGCTTCGTTAAAAAGCTTTTTAAGAGTTTTGTTAACATTTCTGCCGGCTGGTTTTAAACTGTCACCGGGTAATCTTTTGCGAATTGTAACGCTGCCGATAATTTTATCACAGTCACAATAAAAATCAATATTTTTATCGCTAAATTCATTAATATTTAAAATTTCGGTTACGATTTCATCTAATTTAGGCGAATTTTTCAGATTTGCAATGCGAAGTTTGCCCTTTGCACTAATAGCGTATAAATCATTTTTTATTTGAATTTTTCCGCTTTTTTGCGTAATCTTATTGATATTTTGCAAATGAATACGGTCTAAATACAAATTATTATTTTCAAAATATAATTTAATAACACGTTTTTTTATTGCGTTATCAAGCAAATTTAATTTATTTAGTTCTATTTCATTGTTAACAACCGAAATATTATATGCCTTTTGCGCTTCGTTCATAATAAAAGAATAGTCATCATTAACGTCGCTGATAAAACCATTAATATTTTCCAGATATCTGTTGTTTAACCTTTGAAAAAGCGGCAACATTTGAAGCCTAATAAGATTTCTGCTGTAAGTATCGTCTTTATTTGTACTGTCTATTCTGTAAGCAATGTTATTGTCATTACACCAAGCACGAATTTCATCAGAAGAAATTTCTATAAAAGGGCGAATGATTTTATCCCTTACGGGCGGAATTGCACAAGCCCCTTTAAGCCCCGTTCCCCTTGCAAGCCTGAATAAAAGAGTTTCCGCATTATCCGTTAAATTATGGGCAGTTGCAATTTTATCACAGGGTATTGTACTAAAAAAGTCATATCTTGCCTGTCGTGAATATTCTTCGACACCCATACCTGCTTTTTTTGCAAGATAGGGAGCATTTATAGACTTCATATAAAGTTTAATGCCTGATTTTTCACAATATTCTTTTACAAAAAGAGCGTCACTCAAAGATTCTTCACCACGTATGCCGTGTTCTATATGAGCGGCACAAAGGTTCAAATCATATTTGTCTTTAATTGATATAAAAAACTCTAACAAAGCCATAGAGTCTGCACCGCCTGAAATGGCAATAAGAACCCTATCACCTTTTGAAAGCATATTATATTTTTCTACGGTGTTAATTGCTTTTTTATTCATAATTAGATTTATCAACAGACCTAAATCGAGTATATTCTTTATCAAAGGTCAATTCAATTGAGCCTGTTGCGCCGTGACGGTTTTTCGCAACAATAAGTTCTGTTTTATTGGCATCAATTTGGTCCTGCTTATCCTCATCAACCTCTGTACTGTAATATGCTTCACGATAAAGGAAAAGAACTATATCGGCATCCTGCTCGATAGAGCCTGATTCACGCAAATCGGCAAGCTGTGGCTTATGGTTTTTGCCGTGACCTTCGGTACCTCTGGAAAGCTGAGCACAACAGATAACAGGAATATTCAAATCCTTAGCCATCATTTTCAAGCTACGTGTAATTTCAGATACTTCCTGAACTCTGTTTTCCTTTTTGGTTGCAGAGGAAATAAGACCGAGGTAGTCAATAATAATGCAATCAACGCCTCTCATTCTGCGAACACGTGACTTAATTTCAGGAACAGTAATAGCTGATGTGTCATCAAGATAAAGTTCAACATCGTTATATGTTGCCGCAGCATTGCCAAGCCTTACCCATTCCTCATCGGTGAGTTCGCCTGTTTTAAGCTTTTGAGATTCAACACCTGCCTGAGAAGACAGAAGTCTCTCGGCAAGTTCGGTTTTCTGCATTTCAAGGCTGAAAACTATACACTTTTTTCTTGCGCCCATTGTAATATTTTGAGCAAGATTGAGCGCAAAGCTTGTTTTACCCATAGCAGGACGGGCGCCTATAAGAATAAGATTACCCTTATTAAGGCCCGTAAGCATTTTATCGAGCATACCGAAGCCTGACGGAATTCCCTTATATTTTTCCTTATCGTCCCCTGTTATTTGTGCAAGCTTTGTATATACGTCGTTAACTATAACCTCGCTTACCTTTGCGGGACCGTTTGATTCCCTGCCCTGGCGGATATTATAAATACTTTGCTCCGCATTTTCCAAAATGCTTGTCGCATCAGCCTCACCGCTTGTTGCATCCTCAATAATTTTTGACGAAAGAGATACAAGCTGGCGAAGATAATACTGTTCTTTTACGATTTTTGCATAATATACAACATTAGCTGTAGAAGGAACTGATTGAGCAAGCTGCAAAAGATAATCTCTGCCGCCTGCCTCATCGTATTTTCCGTCCTTGGCAAGTGCGTCAGCAATAATAACCGGGTCTATAGCCTTTGAATTGCTGTACATCACCATCATACTGCTGAATATTGCATTATGCTGAGGAAGATAGAACGAGTCGGCATTGACGTGTTCAATTACCTCTTCTATACATTCCGGCTTAATTAATATTGAGCCTAAAACAGATTGCTCTGCTTCAAGATTAAAAGGCATATTAACCGAGCCCGAAACATTTAACGATTCAGCCATAAATTAAGCCTCCGAAACTTGAACAAACACCTTTGCGCTGATGCCTTGATAAACCTTGATTTCAGCTTGAACAGTACCAAATGCCTTTACATCCGGCATAACGATTTTTCTCTTATCAATATCAATTCCAAGTTCGTCTTTAATCTGCTTTGAAACATCCTTAGACGTAACAGAACCGAAAAGTTTGCCGTTGGCACCTGCTTTTGCCGTAAGTTTAAAAGTTTTGCCGTCGAGCTTTGCAGCATCAGCCTGAGCCGCTTTAATCTCTTCAGCTTTATGAAATTTCTTAGAAGCTTCTTTATTATTAAAATCATTCATAGCGCTTGAATTTGCTTCAATTGCAAGTCCCTTGGGGAAAAGAAAATTTCTCGCATATCCGTCTGAAGCATTTACAAGGTCACCCTTTTTGCCGAGATTTTTAACATCCTGCTGTAAAATAACCTTCATTTTTGTATCCTCCGTTATATTTCCATCAAAATAGGCAAAATCATAGGTCTGCGCTTTGTTCTCTCATACATCAATCGTGAAAGTTCATCACGAAGCCCTGATTTAACTGCATTCCAATCATGGAATTTAACATTATAGTTTTCGTCAATAACTCTGCACGCAAGATCCCTTGCCGAGTTCATAAGAGCCTCGTTTTCACGAACATATACAAAGCCCCTTGAAACAATGTCAGGACCGCTTATAACCTGACCGGTTGAACTGTCAATAGTTGCTACAACTATAATAATACCGTCCATAGAAAGATGCTTTCTGTCATTAAGAACGATATTGCCGACGTCGCCTACACCGATACCGTCAACATAAACTTCACCCGACGGAACGTTTTCAACAAGTTTTATTTTATCGTCGGCAAGTTCAATTTTTTCACCGATATTTGCAATATAAATATTTTTCTTGTCAATGCCCATTGCTTCGCCGAGCTTAGCATGCTTTTGAAGATGCTTTTGCTCGCCGTGAACAGGAATAAAATATTTAGGCTTAACAAGCCCTATCATAAGTTTAAGTTCTTCCTGACAGGCATGGCCGGAAACATGAACATCATACATTTTTTCATATATAACTTCAACGCCGTGACGCATAAGCTCATTAACTACATTGCCTACCATTTTTTCATTACCCGGAATAGGAGTAGCCGAAATAATAACATAATCATTAGGCGATAATGTAACCTTTGTGTGAGCGCCGAAAGCAATCTTCGTAAGAGCGGACATAGGCTCGCCCTGAGAGCCGGTTGTAATAATTACAAGCTGGTCATCAGAATAATTTTTAATAGTATTAATATCAATCAAAATTCCCTGCGGAACATTAAGATATCCAAGTTCACTTCCGACTTTAACAAGATTTTCAAGGCTTCTTCCTACAACGGCAACCTTACGGTGGCGTGCACACGCAACATCAATAATCTGCTGTACCCTGTGGATATTAGAAGCGAAAGTTGCAACAACAATTCTCTTTTTATTTGCTTTTCTAAAGAGGTTTTCAAAACTGTCGCCGACTGATTTTTCACTCGGTGTATATCCGGGGCGCTCGGCATTTGTAGAATCCGAAAGAAGAGCCAATACGCCTTTGCGACCGTATTCTGCAAAACGGCTTAAATCAATCATATCGCCGTCAACAGGTGTCGTATCAATTTTAAAGTCGCCGGTTTGAATAATAACTCCGGCAGGGCAACGAATAGCAAGACCTACGGCATCGGGAATAGAGTGATTAACATGAATCATCTCAATATTGAAAGCACCGAGTGTAATGTTATCTCTCGGCTTAATTTCAACAAGTTTTGCCGAGTTTAAAAGCCTATGCTCCTCAAGTTTACCCTTAATTAAGCCGATTGTTAATTTTGTTGCATAAATAGGAATGTTTACCTTTTTAAGAAGATAAGCAAGTCCGCCTATATGGTCCTCGTGACCGTGAGTAATGATTATGCCCCTGATTTTATCAGCATTACGTTCAACGTAGCTGAAATCAGGAATTACAAGGTCAACACCGGGCAAATCGGAATCGGGAAATGCAAGACCGCAATCGACAAGAAACATATCGTTGCCGTATTCGTAAAGAGTCATATTCTTTCCGATTTCGTTAATACCGCCTAAAAACGCTATACGTACAGACTCCTTCTCCTCAGGCGGAATTTGAGCCTTTTTCTTGTTTGTCTTACGATAAGTTACATATCGCTTCTTGGAATTCCGTTTTCCGTCAGCAATCTTACCGTAAGGACTTTTTTGATTTGTCATTAAAATATAAACCTCCGAATTAAAAATATTTTTTCCGTTCAACTGAAATTATAGTATATAATAAATGATAATAGATTGAATGTCAAGTGTTCAAAGCGCATGGCAGCAATAATAGGACACTAAACTCTATATTGATTATTGCCAAAAAGAATGGTAAAATATATAAAAATTTACATTTTGGTGAAAAATATGAAAGAAGTAAAAATATATACAGACGGTGCCTGCTCCGGAAATCCGGGAAAAGGTGGCTGGGCGGCAATACTCGTCTATGGAAATAACGAAAAAGAGCTTGTCGGCGGCTGTGAAGAAACAACAAATAACAGAATGGAATTATCTGCGGTTATAGAAGCATTAAAGGCTCTCAAAGAGCCTTGCGAGGTTTATCTTACCACCGACTCAAAATATGTTTGCGACTCAATCACAAAGGGTTGGGTATACAATTGGGAAAAAAACAATTGGAAAAAAGCAGACAAAAAGCCTGCTTTAAACGTCGATTTATGGAAAGCTCTTTTGCCTTTGCTTGAAAATCACAAAGTTACGTTTAATTGGGTAAAAGGTCATAACGGCCACCCATATAATGAGCGCTGTGATGAATTAGCCGTAAATTATTATAAAAATCTTTAAATATCGCCTTTAAAGAGTATTCCTATACCCACACCCAACTTACCGCCGTTTTGCATAAAACGCTTAGCGCTTCTTTGCAAAGCGGTATTTTCTTGATATTTTGACTTAATAAGCTGCCTTTTACCGAAAATTCTTTCAATAGCCTGCCTGTCATCATCGAAGGAATAAACCAAATCAAACAAAGTCGAAAACTGCAAAATATTACTTGAGCTATTCATAAATTGCCAATTTTCGCCGTATAAAAGCCAGCTTTCACAAAAGAAATAATCAAAATCATAATTCGGAAAATACTCACCAAAAAAGCTTTTAGCATTTTTAAGTGAATTAACACAATCTGCATAAACAAGCTTTTCACCCTGCGGAATATGAACATATATAAGATTTTCACCGAAATTAAAAGGTAATAAATCATAATTCAAAGTGCGATTATCACACTTATAAATTTGAAATTGAAGCCTGCCTATTTTGAAAAGATCAAAATTAAGATGATTTTTTATCCAAGGAAGATTTTTCAGACCTTTATTGTTATTGTTTTCGCACCAAACGGCAATATCTTTCATTGTTTCAAAATATATTTCATCGCTTATAACTGCCTTTTGATATTTAGGATAAGTAAATTCAACACTGTAAAGCAGTGCTACGGCAAGCTTAATCATATCATTTTTAGTGAAAACAGATTTAAAATTATCGTTATCTGCTTTTTTACATAAAGAAATAAGCTTAGCCCTGTCCCTTTCGACAAGGCTAAGCACTTTATTTTTAAGTTCACTATTAAGATTTATTTTATTCGCTAATAATTCAATATCCATAAAATCATTGTTGCGGCGGTTGAGCATCTGACACCTGTGCGTCACTTGACGGTGCGGTGTCGCTTACTGCTTGTGTAGTTGCCTCATATTTTGAAATAAGACCCGATGACTGTATATGAGTGACATTATATTTCATTTTATACTTGGTAAGAAGCGGTAAAACCTCTTTATTTAAAAAATTAGAATCGGCATGCTCATCCTGAACGGTAAATGTTTTGTCCGCATCCTGATACTTAATTTCCCTTTCAAGAGAGCCGATATCGTCAAGCTCGGTACCTTCATAGAAAATATATGTGCCTTTAACGGTGATTGTATCTTTAAAAGGATTAACAACATCGGTTGTATACGACTTAGTGGAAGCTGACGTAGTTTCCTTTTTAGAAAGATTAATTGTACCGTTATTAACAAGCAAGGCAATAACAACAACTGCAGCTACAACAATTACTGCAAGCACATATGGCCATTTTTTCTTTTTCTTTTCTTTTTTAAATCTATGCCTTTCAAGTGTAGGGGCATCAGAGTCCTCATCAACGTGAGTATTTTGCATACTTACCTCGTTGCCTTCTTCTTGGTAAGAAGCATCTCCCTTTTTGTGTACTACAAGAGGATTGTCAAGCTTTTCCTCTTTAATTTCATCAGCCATACCTATCTCCTTAAGATAAATTATTTATTTAATTATATCACAAATTTAACGTATTTTCAATAACTATTGAATTCAACAAAATAAATTGATATAATTATTAAAGAACAATACATATATGGAGTGATACTATGAGAATATTGGCATTCGATATCGGCGGAACAAATATCAAATATGCTATTTGTGACGAAAAATTCAATCTTACCGACAGGCATACAGTACCTACCGAGGCACAAAAAGGCGGTCAGGAGCTTGTTCAAAAAATTATATGCATAATCGAAAGCTATGAAAACATAGACCGCATTGCAATTTCTACAGCCGGTCAGGTTGACAGTGAAAACGGTATAGTAGTATATTCAACCGATAACATTCCCTATTACACCGGAATGATGGTAAAAAAGATTATTGAAAATAAGACTAATATTCCCACCTTTGTTGAAAACGATGTAAACGCATTTGCTCTCGGTGAAGCAAGATTCGGTGCAGGAAAGGGCCACAGCGACTTTTTATGCCTTACTTACGGAACGGGCATAGGCGGTGCAATGTTCCTTAACAACAAGCTTTATAAAGGTAATACATCATCCGCAGGAGAATTCGGTCATATGATTACTCATGCCGGTGGTAAGCAATGCACCTGCGGCGGAGAAGGCTGTTACGAATGTTATGCTTCTGCAAAAGCGCTTATTGAAGCTGTAAATAAGGCAAACTCAACTAATCTTAATGCATTTCAAATTTTTGAAAAAGAGAATTTCAGCAAACCGGAAATAAGGTCGGTCATCGACAAATGGATTGATGAAATGATTATAGGTCTTATTAACATTATCTATATTTTCAATCCACCATTGATAGTCCTTGGCGGCGGAATTATGAACGAGGATTATGTTATCGACCTTATTGACAGGAAAATATATAATCTTCTTATGGATAATTTTAAAAACGTTAATATAGTACGCTCAAAATTAAAAAGCGACTCGGCACTTTTAGGCGTTTCTTACGAAGCCTCGCAGTTATAAGATTAAAGACGTGATGCAGTTTTGCATCACGTCTTTTTTTTATTTATACTAAATTTATTACTCCGATTATTGCAAGATGAAGAGGATAATAGATATAGAAAAACCATTTCATAAATTTATTGACCTTTTCATTTTTTCCTCGCTGCCCATTATAAAGATAAATAACAGGAATTGAAATAACAACCGCCATTTGAATAATACCGTAAAGCTTATCAATAGCAAAGAAATAAACTAATGAATAAAGGAACACATAAAAAATCATCCAAAGCATTTGATTTTTGAAATTTCCCCTATTTGTACCTATCGCCATAATGCAAAGTGCGGCAATACAACTCCAATCGCTTGGAAGAGTTATTATGCATATTAAAATAACAAATAAAACTTTTAAAACATTATTTAACTTGTTACTGTAAGCCACTCGAAGCATAACAAGTCCCCATGCAAGCGACCACATTACACTCGTTTGGTTAAGAAAATTGCCGTAATAAAAAGGGATAAAGGATTTAACATCAACAAAATCGTTAGATGCAAAAATATATGCAAAATGAGATATAAATGCAAAAAGGAACAATCTAAAAGTATATTTCTTTATATTTTTAGTATAATGATATCCCTCTGCTATAAAATAGCACATAATCGGGCAAGTAAGCCTTCCGATAATATGCATAATAACAGGCAACGCTTCCCTCGGATAACCGGGAAAAAGCATCCACGCAATATGGTCAACCGTCATAGCGACAATTGCAATTATTTTAAGCTGATTAGAATCAAGCAATTTATTTTTCGTCATATATATAACACCGAAATGATTTTATCATCGAGTCGCTGTCAAAACAGCATAATCGGCGCAATTAAAATCTTAATTTACGCCTTGTTTCATTTCATTTTGATAAAAGGCAAGCGCTTTGTCTATTGCGTCCTTACCGGCAGGTTCAAACGGTTGCAAAACACTGAACACATGCGGCAAAGTTTCGCCGTATTCCTTACCGTAATTTGCAAGTTCACACGAAACGCCGTTCTTTTTTAAAAGCTCATAAAGCTTAATGGTTTGTTTCTCTGCAAGAGTATCCCCGCTGCTTGTAATCAAATATGTAGGCGGCATTTCATTTGCAAAAGGCAAAATCTCATCAAAATCCATATAATTGTACGTTTCGCTGTTTTTATAATTTTTTCCCCAAAGCGGCTTTGTATAAACGTTGAACCAACCGCCGTCCTTCATATAGGAAACAGGAGAGGTCAAAACCAGAGCAGTAAGCTTAACATCGGCGCTTTCGGTATCAAATATATCTCTTAATTCTTCACTTTGAAGTAAAACACCTGCGTAAGATGCCAGCATACCGCCTGCCGAATCACCCGTAAGCATAATATTTTCACGCTCGCAAGGATAGTTGTCAATATTTTTGCCTATCCATTTAAGCGCAGACATAACGTCCTTAATCTGCTCATTAACATTAACATCAGGCACAAGACGGTAGTTAATATCAAAAACAACATATCCCCTGTCGGCAAGCGCACGGCAATAGTTTTCATTAAGCCCTTTATCACCATACATCCAACCGCCGCCGTGAATATCAATAATAACCGGAAGCTTATCATTTTCAGAAATATTGTTAGGATACATCACATCAAGTTTATGATAATAATTTCCGTCATCTATGTATGCAATATCGCTTATAAGTTCAATATTTTTAGGTGGATTTTGCTTTGCGTGCTTGCTTTTATCACCGCCGTCACAAAAGCGCCAAACCATTTGCATAATTTTAACAATAGGATTTTTAGTCAGCCCCTCGCCGCTTTTATCCTTATAATCTATTGTTTTTGACTTCACCATAGAACCGACATAAATAACATTTTTATCATCGTCATATTTCGGCAAAGTAGTTAAATTTATAAAAGCAACGGCTACGATAACTATTGCCGCAATAACAAGAAAAATAATTTTCAATTTTTTTCCTTTCTTACTTTCAACCTTTTCCTTAGTTTTCATAATTTTACTCCTAATTTTGATAGTTTTATATTACAACATACAAGTAAAATTGTCAATTTATTACTTTTCATTGACTTTCATTTATACCAATGATATAATTTTAACGTTCGCTCAGGGAGCGATTGTTCAGTAAAAAGCAAAAGCCGAACAGGGTGCAGACTGAGATAGCTGCAGCTTGTTCGGCTTTTTGATGATATAATTGTTTTTTGATGTGATTTCAGTAAAACTTATACAGAAATAATTCAAGCAAAATTCAGGAGAATATAAAAATGACAAAGGACGAATATTTAATAACAGACCCACCCCTAAAAGCGTTAACTGTTTTTGCAATGCCTATTATTTTAGGCAGCTTTTTTCAACAAGTTTACAATATGGCTGATTCAATCATCGTCGGTCAATTTGTAGGCTCATCTGCGCTTGCGGCCGTCGGTGCCTGTGCCGCACTTACGAATGTTTTTATTTGCATAGCACTCGGTGCAGGTGTAGGCGCAGGTGTACTTGTAAGCCGTTATTTTGGTGCTCAAGATTACGGGAAGATGAAAACAATCGTTTCTACTTCTTTAATAAGTTTTTTGCTTTTAAGCGTATTTCTCGGTGTTTTTGGATTTTGCACTTCTCATTGGATGATGAGCATACTGCAAACGCCTGCGGACATAATGAAAGATGCGGTGCTGTACTTACGTATCTATTTTGTTGGCTTTCCGTTTTTATTTATGTATAACATTCTGTCGACCATGTTCACTTCAATCGGTGAATCAAAAATCCCGTTATGGCTTTTAATATTTTCTTCTTTATTAAATATCATTATGGACCTTTGGATGGTGGGAGGTCTTAAACTCGGCGTATTCGGTGCAGCTCTTGCCACTCTTATTGCACAAGGTATTTCAGCCGTACTTTCGCTTTTGATTTTTCTTTACCGTATGCGAAAATATGCAGGTTTGTTTCATTGGTTTGACAAAAAAGAACTGCGTACAATGCTTAAAATCGCCGTTCCGTCTATCCTTCAACAATCAACAGTATCAATCGGTATGATGATTGTGCAAGCGGTTGTAAATCCTTTTGGCACGCAAGCACTCGCAGGCTATGCGGCAACAATGAGAGTAGAAAATGTTTTTTCTCTGATATTTGTATCCATCGGGAATGCGGTGTCACCCTTTGTTTCGCAAAATCTCGGCGAAGGAAAAATCGACCGTATTAAGAAAGGCTACCGTGCCGCTTTACTGTTAGATGTATGCTTTGCCGTTCTTGCATTTGTAATTATTGAAACGATGCACACTCAAATTTCTTCGCTTTTCTTAGGCAAAGACGGAACTGAATTAGCGTATCAGGTGTCAGGTGATTATATGAAATGGCTCGGCTGCTTTTTCATATTTATGGGCATCAAAATGGCAACAGACGGTGTTCTTCGTGGAATCGGAAATATGCGACCGTTTTTAATTGCAAATATGGTTAATCTTGCAATTCGTTTGTCCGTAGCATTGATTTTTGCGCCCCGTTTCGGTATTGCCTTTGTTTGGCTTGCCGTACCGGCAGGCTGGCTTGCAAACTTTGTCATTTCTTATTTAGCGCTAAAAAAATCTTGGCCCAAGGATATATTAAATTAGAAATATTCAACTTATCAAACAAAACAGGTTTGTCCAAAATTTTAGGACAAACCTGTTTTGTTATTGTAAAATCGCATAATGTACTAAGTTCTCCATTTAAGAATTTATTGCGTTAAAATATTCCTCATCTGACACAGCTTCCAGCCATTCATTTGATGTATTTTTTCCCGGAACTTCAATAGCTAAATGAGAAAAATAACTATCAGGAGCAGCGCCGTGCCAATGCTTGACATTCGCAGGAATATTCACAACATCGCCGGGCAGCATCTCTATAGCTTTCTTGCCCCATTCCTGATAATATCCTTTTCCGGCTACACAAATCAAAATTTGACCGCCACCATTTTCAGAATGATGAATATGCCAATTGTTTCTGCATTTCGGCTCAAAGGTCACATTAAAAATACCAACTTGGTCTTTAGAAACAGGGGCAAGAAAACTCTTTCCGCTGAAATACTGTGCAAAGCTGTCGTTCGGCTCACCAATCGGAAATATCATTGATGAAGCATGTTTTTCAATCGTATTATATTCAGTTTCCTCGTTCTTATCATTCCACACTTCTTTTGCCATACGAAATGCAGCCCAAGCTTTGGGCCATCCTGCATAAAAAGCATTATGCGTTAAAATCTCCGTGATTTCTTCTTTTGTGATTCCATTTTTCTTAGCACTTTCCAAATGGTAACGAAAAGCGGTATCAATTAAACCTTGCGACATTAAAGAAGTAACTGTAACAAGTGAACGGTCTCTGAGTGATAACTTGTCTTCTCTGCTCCAAACCTCACCAAATAATACATCATCATTTAATTCGGCAAATTTCGGAGCAAATTCTCCTAATTCTTTTCTACCGGCTGTTTGTTTTACTGCCATAAGTTTCAACCTCCTAAATTTTGAAATTCGCTATTGAATATTTTTTTAATCTCTGTTATATTGATAATAACACCTAAACCTAACTTTATGTCAAGAGTTTTTTTATTTTTTTGGAGGGAAAAATATGTATACAATCGGTCAAGTATCTGATATGTTTGATTTACCGGTATCAACTTTGCGTTACTATGATAAAGAAGGGCTGTTTCCTGGATTAAATCGCACATCGGGAATTAGACAATTTAGCGAAAATGAAATTGAGGCATTGCGTGTAATTGAATGCTTGAAAAAAACAGGGTTACAAATAAAAGACATTAAGCAATTTATGTCTTGGTGTATGGAAGGAAGTTCAACATATACCAAAAGAAAAGAGTTGCTTGAAAGCCAAAAAAAGCAAGTAGAAGCAGAGATTATCAAGTTGAATAAAACGCTTGATATGTTAAATTTCAAATGTTGGTATTACAGTGAGGCTATCAAAGACGGAAACGAGGAAAGGCTCAAAAATATAATTCCGAACGAATTACCGAACAGTATTAAATCGGCATATATCAATTCGCACAAAGAATGAAAAATTAGATAAAAAAGAAAAAGTAATCACTAACGGATTTGAATTATGATTAATGCTTTTTTGATGATGTACCAAACGAATTGCATGAACTGTGTAGCACAAAGTGAGCAAAAAACGGTGTGAAAATGAAAAAACGGCGTATGGAAAAGACCGAGCGCCGTAATTTTATCAATATGGGAAACACAAGCAAAAACGCCGTAAAACTGCGTAAATAAAGGAAAAAAGCACCGAAAATTCGGTGCTTTTTTTGGCAGGGGCTTTATAATCAACTCAATGCGTAAACAGTCCACCGGACTGTTTACTGTCAAAAGTGCAGGCACTTTTGAATTTCGTGGTTCAAGTCCTTCTGCTTTAAAACAAAACAAAAAAGACACCCGCAGGTGTCTTTTTGTTTTGGCAGGGGCAGAAGGACTTGAACCCTCGGCACGCGGTTTTGGAGACCGCTGCTCTACCAACTGAGCTATACCCCTATATATGGTGGGCCATCAGGGACTCGAACCCCGGACCAACCGGTTATGAGCCGGTGGCTCTGACCAACTGAGCTAATGGCCCATAGACTCAATGTGCTTTATCAAGCGACTTAGATATAATATCACTAAACCGCTTGATTGTCAACACTTTTATCATAAAATATGTAGCAAAGATTATTCATTACCATCAGAGTTTTCATTATCGTTATTTTTATCAGATAAATTATTATCTTTTAAAAACAGACCGCAACCAAGTGCTACAATTCCCAAAACAGCAAAAAAGATTGCCATTCTAAAAGCAATTTTGCTTTTCTTGGGGTACAACAAATTACTGCCGCCGTTATTTTTTGAGAAATCGGACGTTACAGTTTCGCTTTGAGTTGTACCGCCGTCTGATTCTAACACCGAAGAAGACGATTTTACATCATACGTCGTACCTGTGCCGGAAAACTTAGTCGAATTATTATCATTCTTATTTTGCCTGTCACTTTTGTTATGATTATTAATCGTATGCTTCATAACAAATTTCGTTGTATCGCTCTTAGATGCTTTCTTATTATTGTTTTTGGGCGCACTTATAGAAGTAGAATTTGTGCCTTTTCTTTCACTCCTTGACTTAGAACCGGATTTCTTTTGCGATAGATTATTAGGTGAAACACACATATCAAAAACGCAATCGTCAAGAATTACACAACTGTTTTTTGAATCAGCACTGAATGTGCAGGTGATTTGATTGAGCGAAGACCTATCGGTTTTATTTTTCATTTCAAATCCAACCAATAATTGCCCATTGCCAAACTCAGAATTCACATCATCAAAATCATAATTAATATAAATATTTTTGTTGCCGTTTTTTACACCTGATTTTGAAACGGAAAACGAATATTTATTTGTGCTATTTGAAATTTTAAATTCAAGAGATACATCCTCATCCTTATAATCGCCGTCGCAATTACTGTATAAAAAGTAAAAATAAGCACAAGCATCGTTCTCATCAAGGACATAACGAAGCTGACCTGACAAAACATCATTATTTATATTTATCAGATTTCCATTTTTATACCAACTGCCCGAATCTGTTATATACTTATTGTTAAAAGCAAATGCATTAACAGAAAATGAAAACAAACATATAACAAAAAGTATCAAAGAAGTTGATAGTATTCCAACCCTTTTCATCACTAAGCAATTATAAATAGCCTAAAATCTTGTGCTTCACTTCCATGATACTTGTAATATCGCCGTTTTCATCTTTAATTGCAACGTCGATAATTTCAACCTTGGCGTTAAACACCTTTCCGATACGGCTGATTATAACAATATCGTCGTCTTCAAACAGATCCCTGGTTGAAATCAATTCGAATTCCATTGTTTCTCACTCCTAATAATATTAATATTCAATATTTTACACCAATTTGAAAATTCGAGTAAATATAAATAAATTAATTTTTTCAACACGATAAACTTTAAGCAGATACATTAAACATTGCGATTTTGTGTAATTAACAATCAAAAGCAAAAAACACAGCAAAGCCATAAACACTTAACATAAACTCACAATATTGGTGCGGACGATGGGACTTGAACCCACAAGGAAGCAATATCCACAGGAGTCTGAGACCTGCGCGTCTGCCAGTTCCGCCACATCCGCATATAAAATTGTCAGTTATGCAATGCATTAACCTTTGTTGTGTAAATTCAAATATCTATTTTCAAATTACAAAGTGAAATAAAAAAAAGCCCTCTGATTTTACATGGCGAGGACATCCGGGGCAGAACCTATATTCAGACAATTTTTTCACCTTAAATATTCAAAAACTGATTAAATAATATCACAACTTGGTTGAATTGTCAATCATATATATGTTATAATTTTAATAAAGTAATAGATATATTAATAAGGTAATTAAAAGATGAGAAAAGCAATAGGCATAATAACTGTAATCACAGCAGTTATAATCACTGTTTATTATTTAACAATATGTGGGATTAGAGGAAACGAGAGCGCACTGTCAACCGTCGGTCTTGAGCACCATACTATATTTACTCTTTGGGGAATTTCTACATACATTGCCCTTGCAACCAATATATCAATTACATTTTTAAAAACGAAATACAAATTTTACATTATGCTACTGTTTCTTTCCGCTATAGGAATGGTGCTGACGTTAACGTGCGATTTTGATTATAACAAATATCCGCAATATTTAGCACATTGCATAGGTTCGCTTGCTTTTTCCGTTATAATGGGGATAAATGTTTTTTTATCATTTTTTCTTACTAAGAAAAATTTATTTGCCTTGATAAGTGCCGTTATTTTGGTTTTAGATTTAATAATGCTCATCATATTCAAGGAAACTGCATTAATTGAGATTGTGCCGATATTTGCAGGATACATAATGCTGACAATCAATAATTTAAAAGAAGGAAAAGAAAAAGTTGGAGTTATACAATAAATTAAAAGATAACAATTTATATCCGTTTCATATGCCGGGGCACAAAAGAAATATCAAGTTTTGCATACCGTCAAGCAACATAGACATAACGGAAATATCAGGTTTCGACAATCTGCACTCCCCTACCGGCATCATAAAGAATTTGCAGGAAAGCTTAGCAACGCTTTACGGCTATAAAAAAAGCATTATAAGCGTAAACGGTTCAACCTGTTGCATTTTGGCGGCAATAAGCGCAGTTGCAAAAGAAAACAGCACAATAATAATTGCACGCAATTGCCACAAGTCGGTATACAATGCTTGTTTTATCAACAGGCTTAAAATTGAATATATCGAGCCTGAATACAATAATGAATTCGGCTGTTATAAACAAATTACACAAGCATCGGTTGACAAAGCCATCAAGAAAACGCCGAATGCCTGCGCCATTGTTATAACCTCGCCGACATATGAGGGATATGTAAGCAATATCACCTGCCCTATTCCTCTTATAATTGATGCGGCACACGGTGCACATTTTGGCTTTTCAAGTTATTTACCCAAGCAGCCAAAAGCCGACATTGTTATTGAATCACTACACAAAACATTGCCTGCGCTTACTCAAAGTGCCGTTATTCATATTGACAACCCAAGCCTTTACGGCAAGGTGAAAAAATATATGGATATATATGAAACAAGTTCGCCGAGCTATGTAATTATGGCATCAATTGACAAGTGCATTGATTTTTTGTCAAACAGCAAAAGTGATTTTGAAAAATACAAAATATTACTTGACGATTTTTATAATAAAGCAAATAATTTAAAAAACATTAACGTATTGAAAAATGATGACATAACACGCATAGTTTTAAGCGTTGACGGTTACAACGGTTTTGAACTTTCAAATCATTTAAGAAAATACGGCATTGAGGTTGAGAGTGACAGCCTTAAATATGTGATTTTAATTTCAACAGTATGTGATACAAAAAGCGGCTTTGAAAAATTAATAAACGCACTATCGAGCTTAGAAAAAAGAAAAGCAAAGAAAATTGAGTTACAAAAACCAAGTCTGCCGATAAAGAAATGCGAAATTTTTGAAATTGAAAACACAACAGAAACAGACTTAAATACGGCGGAAAACAAAATTTCGGGAGAATATGTTTATGCCTATCCACCGGGGAGTCCGATTATTGCCCCGGGAGAGGTTATAAGCAAGGAATTAATTACTCAAATTAAGGAATTATACAAAAACGGAGTAAATATATTATCAGACAGCAATTTACTGCCGTTAAAAATATTGACAAAGACGCAATATTAATGTAAAATAACAATATAAATTTAAGAAAGAGGTGTTTCTTTTGAAGAGAATCAACACTTTAAGCTCACGCAATCTTTGCGAATCAGCTAAAAAAGGCGGCTGCGGCGAATGTCAGACATCTTGCCAATCAGCAAGCAAGACTTCTTGTTCAGTAGCTAACCAGAAATGCGAACAGCTTAAGAAGTAAATAGATGAAACCAAGGTGGGCTTTTGTCCCACCTTTTTCATTGAAATAAAACTATGGAGTAATTTAATGATACACGCTTATAAAATGAACGGCTATAATATCATTCTTGACCAAAACAGCGGTTGCGTTCACTCGGTTGACGAGGCAACGTATGATATTATAACTATGTATGAATCACACACAAAAGACGAAATAAAAAAATACATACTAAATAAATACAAAAACGATGATGACGTAACCGAAAAGGATATTGAGCTTTGTTTTGATGATATAGAGGCGCTTAAGGCTGACGGCAGGCTTTTTGCGCAGGATACCTTTGAAGCTACGGCAAAACAGTTTAAAAAAAGGCAGGGTGTTATAAAAGCTATTTGCCTTCATGTTGCTCACGACTGCAATTTAGCTTGCAAATATTGTTTTGCAGGCAAAGGCGAATACGACGGTCCCAAAGGCTTAATGAGCCTTGAAACAGGCAAAAGAGCACTTGATTTTCTCATTGAGCAATCGGGCACAAGAAGAAATCTTGAAGTCGACTTTTTCGGCGGCGAGCCGCTTCTTAATTGGGAGGTTTGCAAAGAGCTTGTTAAATACGGACGTGAACAGGAAAAGAAATACAATAAAAATTTTCGTTTTACTCTCACTACAAACGGAATTTTGATTAACGATGATGTTATTGATTTTTGCAACAAGGAAATGGGAAATGTTGTTTTATCCCTTGACGGAAGAAAATCTACCAATGACGCCATGAGGGTTTCAAGAAACGGAAAAGGCTCGTATGATTTAATAGTTGACAAATTCAAAAAATTTGCCGATTCACGTAATCAAAAGGATTATTATATGAGAGGCACATATACAAGAAATAATCTTGACTTTGCAAACGATATCATTCATATGGCAGATTTAGGATTTAAAGAGCTTTCTATTGAGCCGGTTGTGTCTGACCCAAAAGAGCCTTATGCGCTTAGGGAAGAAGATTTACCTATTCTTAAAGAACAGTATCAAATCTTAGCTGACGAAATGCTTAGGCGTTACAGAAACGGCAAAGGGTTTACTTTTTATCATTATATGATTGACCTTGATGCAGGTCCCTGCATTGTAAAAAGAGTTTCAGGCTGCGGGGTAGGCACAGAATATATGGCTGTCACTCCTACAGGCGAACTTTACCCTTGCCACCAATTCGTTGGTGACGAAAAATTCTTGCTCGGTGACATTTGGAAAGGAGTTACAAACAAAAAAGTTCTTGAACAATTTGAAGAATGCAATGTTTATTCGCACAAAGAGTGCAAAGATTGCTTTGCAAAGCTTTATTGTTCCGGCGGTTGCGCCGCAAATGCTTATCACACAACGAAAAGCGTAAACGGCGTTTACGACTTTGGTTGTGAGCTTCACAGAAAGCGCATTGAATGTGCAATTATGCTCAAGGTTGCCGAAGCTGAGGAAGGCTTAAAAGTAGAATACTAAAAAATTAACGGAGCTGTCGAATGACAACTCCGTTTTATTTTAGTCTTTATATTTTTGCTTTTTAATATCAAGGTGTGAAAGACCGATATAATCAGGCAAGCCGTTTCTGTAAGGAACTTGCGCAACACCCTTAACAAGGGGTGAAAGATAATCAATCATCTTTTGAGTAACGTCGTTACCCTGCTCGTTTATCCAGCTTCTCGGTACTAATTTTTCATTATTTGCAACCACGCTAACCTGCTCGGTATAATAATCAACCGTATAAGGCAAATCGCTTATTCTGCGAAGAGTAGAAAATACGCCTGTCTTACCGTCAAGCGCCGCTTTAACAGCAACAACACCTAAATTGTATGCTTCGGTAATATCAGTCATTGAAGCAGTATGACCTGCACTTCTTTGAAGCACGCTTGGCTCTAAAGCACGAACTTTACATCCTATTTTTTCTTCTACAACGCTTTTAAGATAAGCTCCTGTTCCACTGAGCATAACGTGACCGAATTTGTCAACATTATCTCCCCTTGCGCTGATATAATTACCGTTTTCATCCTTAATTCCCTCGCTTACAACAACAATAACCGAGTTAAATTCATTAAGTTTACCCTTAACATCCTCAACAAATTTATCAACAGAAAACGGTATTTCAGGCAAATAAATAAGATGAGGTGCAACGCTGTCACCGTCACGTGCAAGTGCGGATGCAGCTGTAAGCCAACCGGCATTACGACCCATTGCCTCAATAATATGAACGCTTTTAATACTATATATACTTGTATCATAAGCAACATTTTTAACTGCAAGAGCAATATACTTGGCAGCCGAGCCGAATCCCGGTGAATGATCAATACCCACAAGGTCATTATCGATAGTTTTAGGTACACCGACAATTTTGATATCAATATTATGACTTGCCGTATACTTTGAAAGCTTATCAACAGTATCCATAGAATCGTTACCGCCGATGTAAAGAAAATACCCGATATTATATTTTTTTAAAACATCAATAATTTCGGCAAATATTTTTTCATCATCACCAAGCTTATATCTGCAAGAACCAAGGAACATTGCAGGAGTTAAGCGAAGTCTGTTTATATCATACGGCTTACCGTAAAAACGTTCTTTAAGGTCAATAATATTGTTTTCCAAAAGACCTTGAATACCGTTAATCATACCGTAAACTGTGTCAATTTTGTTGCTTGAAAAAGCATATTCGATTGCCCCGGCAAGACTTGAATTAATAACAGCCGTAGGTCCGCCGGATTGACCGATAATCATATTTTTGCTCATAAATTATTCTCCGATTTCATTATCATATATTTTAATGTTTCTGTGAACATCTTTTACTGGTTTATTTACGCAAATAGGTTCAAGCTTAACTGCGTTCTTTTTTGAAAATGTATTATTAAATATTTCAAGATTTCTGCACGGACCGCTTTCGTACCAATCATTGCAGTCGCAGGAAATAAAAATATCAGGCATTAAGATATTTTTAAATGTATTATTAAAAATCTTAGACGGTCTGTCAGTAGTGCATAAAATGCCACGTGTAGGGATAGCATTAAATGTGCAACCGCTTATCGTAAGTTCGGGATTATATGTAATATTTTCAAAAACAAACTGTTCGGGCTTTAGCGGAGGCAATGCTTCTTTAAATTTAACCTTAACGCATTTATTATCAATATCGTCTTGCGTACTTTCAACGGTATAAACATCTTTAAGCTCCGACAAATCCGCTCTCCTGTAAATTTTCACTTCATTTTCAGGGAAAAATGCTTTATATCCGCCCTGCTGATGATGAACAAACTCTAACTCGGCAGTATTTGTATCAACGATTTTCTTAAGCCTTAAAAAAGCGCCGTGAACATTGATTGCGTCATCGTGCGGATGTTCAAAATACGAATCAATAATATTTACATATCCCTTGCAGCCGCAAATATGAATCAAATCGGCAAAAGAAGAAACCGTATAGCCTTTTGCGGGAGTAAATGTAATATTTTTAAAATTCAAATTTTCGCACATTTGCGAAAGCCAGCCAAAGCCGTGCATATAATTAACCGTTATATTTTCACAGTCAACGTTTGAACATTCATCAAAAAACAAGCCTGAATTATCACGAAGTTTATTGCGTGACATAGTTACAACATCGCCCACCTTAAACTTAGGCGATATCAAATATTTACATTCAACCGTATCGTTGTCGACTTTTTTTATCTTAATCGCTGTTTTAGTTGGCGAAAGGACAGTTCTGAAAACAGAATCACCTCTGTGAACAACATTGCAGTAACATTGCTCGTTAGCTGTGTATGAATAATAATTTTTCTTTGTAAAAGGACTTTGTTCAAAAAAAGTAAATTTATTATCCTTAATATAAAAAGGGCTTTTCAACGGGATTTTATAAGTTATCTTATTAATTGATTTTTTGACAACTTTCATCTCATAATTCGTAGGTGAATTATATTTAACAGTAAAATTCTTAAGCTTAATATTACTGCAATTAAACATAGCAAAAGAGCACATATCACCATGAATTACAAATGTTGAACCACAGCCGTCAACAGTGATACCGTCTTTATTTTCAATATCAATTGCAAAGTATTTATCAGGCGCTTTAAATGAATCGGTATTAGTCATATAGCACACCTTATGAATACTGAAATCCTTATAAAAATGATACTCCCCTGTCGGAAACAAAAGTGTATCTCCGCTTTGCATATTTTTAATTGCCTCATTTACACCCATGCTCGAATTAGATGCAGTGCAATAATCGGTAACCTTAATGTTCATAACCATCACCTATGGTATTATACATATTTTTAATGTAATAATCAACAATTGATTTAAATTTAACGAATATTGTCTATAAAAGTGTTAATATTTATAAAATTAAATATTAATATAATTGACATTTTATAATAAAAGTTGTAACATTAGAAAAGTTAATAAACTTTATGGTATATAAAAGTTCATTAACTATACATTTTGTTTATATTTATACGAAGTATATTTTTACTAAGAGGTAACAAATTGACTAATTGGAAGGAAATTTATCAAAGCAAACTAACTACTGCTGAAGAAGCGATTAAGCTTATAAACGACGGTGACAAGGTTGTAACCGGATTTGGTTGCGGTGAACCGTTTGCAATTGAAAGAGCGTTGGTTGACAATTATCAAAATTATCATGATGTTCAAATTGTAAATATGCTCACACTCGGAGATTCACCTTGGTGCAGACCTGAAATGAAAGGTCATTTTACATTAAACTGTCTTTTCGCTTCGCAAAGCAACCGCAAGGCTATTTCATTAGGTGTAAGTGAATTTACAACGTCTCACTTTTATGAGATTCCCGATTTGATTAAAAATTACATACGCCCGAGAGTTACCATAGTTATGGTATCTCCGCCGGATGAACACGGCTATGTTTCATTTGGCACAACAGTTGATTATACAAGAGGAACGGCGGACTACTGTGATATTAAAATTGCTCAAGTGAACAAATATATGCCCCGTACATTTGGAAACAGCTTTATGCATATAAGGGATTTCACCTGCTTTGTAGAGCATGACGAGCCGCTTCCTGAGGTAAAAGCAGTTGAGATATCCGATACTGAAATGGAAATCGGAAAATATTGTGCTTCCCTTATAAATGACGGTGACTGCTTACAGCTTGGTATTGGCGGTATTCCCAATGCAGTTTGCGCACAGCTTTGGGACAAAAAGGATTTAGGTCTGCACAGCGAGCTTGTTGGCGACGGTGTTGTTGATTTACTTGAAGCAGGAATAATTAATAACAAAAAGAAAAACAAAAATCCTTTCAGAACTATTTTGGGTGCTGCGTTTGGCTCGGAAAAGCTGAATAATTACATAAATAACAACCCTTCAGTTGAACTTCACCCAATTAATTACGTAAACAATCCATCTGTCATTGCTCAAAATGACAATATGGTTTCAATAAATTCTTGCTTACAAATTGACCTTTTAGGTCAGGTAGTATCCGACACCGTAGGGTTAAACCAATACTCAGCCGTCGGCGGTCAGGTAGACTTTGTCAGGGGTGCTACAATGAGCAAGGGCGGACGTTCTATAATTGCTATGCCTTCAACAGCAAAAAAAGGCTTAATATCAAGAATTGTTCCGTTAATAACCGAGGGCAGTGCGGTAACTACTCCGAGAAACGACGTTAATTATGTTGTTACTGAATACGGTATTGCACAGCTTAAGGGCAAAACATTAAAAGAGAGGGCTAAGGCTCTTATTAAAATAGCACATCCGAAATTCAGACCTTATTTGATTTTGGAATTTAAAAAGCGTTTTAATGAAGAACCGTTTACCGGTGAAGAAATGGAAAAACAGCGCAGTGAAATAAAAGACTATTTAGTTGATACCAAGGAGTCACTTAAAGAGAGTGTTGCGTCAATAATTTCAAAAATCAAAGAATAGTTTTAAGGAGAAGCAAATGGCAAAGGTAAAAGAAGAACATTTCGGTATTGCAAGAAAAATCGTATCAAATATGACATCTGAAAGCTGGGAAACAATCCCCCATGCTACTATGACATACGATGCTGATGTTACAGAGCTTTTTAAAGAATGTAAAAAACTTAACGAGGGCGTTACCGACAAAACAAAGAAAATCACTATCAACACAATTATGCTTAAAATAATTTGTGAAGGCTTAAAGGCAGCGCCGAAGATGAATACTCATCTTGAATTTAACAGAAAACTTGTAAGAGGCAAGCTTATTTATTTTGACCATATTGACATTTCAATGCCAATGATTTTGCCGTCAGGTTTAATGATGACAGTTAATATGCACGATATGGGCGATAAAACTCTTACGCAAATGACAGAAGCTATTAATAATACAGCTATGCGTGCAAAGGGTTCGGATATGAACGAGGTTATGTTTGAGGTTTCCCTTGATAACACATTGACGGGTCTTAAGCAAGGCAAGATTTTACAAACAATTCGCAGGCTTGTAGGTTCAAAAACAGGAAAGCACAAAGTTAAAACTCTTTCCGGTCAAGCTAAAAAAGACTACTATTCAATTCCTATAACAAGGCGTCTTACCAAGCATGACATTGAGCAAGGTACGACAACAATTTCAAATCTCGGCTCGGTTTATCGTGAACAAAAAGGTATGTGTGCCCTTCTTGAAATCATCCCTCCGCAAACAACAGCGTTTGCTATTAATGCAGCTCAAAAACGACCTACTGTTGTAACAGACGAAAATGGAAATGACAAAATAGAAATAAGACTCATATTGCCTATCACAATTGCTATTGACCACAGAGCACTTGACTACGGCGATGTTGTTCCGTTTATGAGAAAGCTTGATGAAATATTTGACAATCCTTCAATAATTCAAAGTTGGAAATAAGTATATTATATTGACTAAATTATAATATTGTGGTATTCTTTTGTTGGAGATTGAGTTATATCTCAACTCTAAACGTAATGGGTGCTTGACTTTTTATAAGTCAAGTGCCCTTTTTATGATTTAAAAAAACGGTGCAACCCATTTTGAGTTGCACCGTTTAAATTTTAGTCTAAAACATACTTATATAGTATTGACATTATTGAAAGTCTCTGTAATTTTTAAATATGTTAGATAGATTTAAGAAGAGCCGGAAGTCTTGTAAGAGCACCACCGAGTCTCCAGAAAATTTTGTTAAAGCCAACAAAACTTGATTCATCATCATTAAGCATCATAAGAAGACCTTCAGCCATTGCAGGTGAAAATACTCCCATACTCATAGCAATAAAGTTACGAATAGGAATTTGAGTAGCCATAGCAGCAAGCATTTTGCCGTCGCCGTTAGCGTCAGAACCCATACCGCTCATAATCTTAGTAATCATATTGCAAAGCTTACCGCCCCACTTTGTGTGACGTGCATCATTAAGGCAGCAGTAAAGGTCAATCTTCTTATTTGTATCAATTTCAGGATTTGGAAGTTCACCATATACAGCGGCTAAATCATCACGAGTGATATTTGCAACATTGTTATAATAATTAGGAGCAGTTGCTCTGTAATCAGGAACTTCAGCCTCAACTGTTGATTCAACATTAACTGTTGCGGTAAGCTTAGGATCACGGCTTGAAGCTGCAACGATAATGTCAAAATCGCCTGATTCAACATACCAATCATTAATATTTACGTTATAGAAAGCAAATGCTCTCTTAGAAAGTTCAATTGTAACTTCCTTTTCCTCGCCTGCTTTAAGGAAAACTTTCTTAAATGCACGAAGCTCCTTAACAGGGCGATAAATTGTTGATTCCTTATCAGCAACATAAATTTCAGCAATTTCAGCACCGTCTACGTCACCTGTATTTTTAATCTTAAATGAAACAGAAAGAGTATCTGTATCCTTAATCTTATCAGATGAAAGTTTAATGTCGCTGTATTCAAATGTTGTGTATGAAAGACCGTATCCAAACGGGAATACAACATCGAGATTAGCTGAATCATAATATCTGTAGCCGATATATACCGACTCTCTGTGCTCTGAAGTAACAGGACCGCCCGGATAGTAGCCGTATGTCGGGTTAGCCTCAAATGATGTTGGATATGTTTCAGATGTTTTACCCGATGGGTTTACAGCACCGGTAAGAATATTAGCTACAGCGATACCGCCTGCCTGGCCACCGAGACCTGAGTTAAGAAGACCTTTAACTTCATTAAGCCAAGGCATAAGAACAACTGAACCGCCTGCAAGAACAACGACTGTATTAGGATTAGCCTGTGCTACAGCAGATACAAGAGCGTTATGGTTAGCAGGCATATTGATTGTTTCTCTGTCGTAACCCTCACCCTCAAAATCTTCGGTAAGGCCGACAAATACTACTGCAACATCTGCACTCTTTGCTGCTGCAACTGCTTCTTTAGTAAGCTCATCATCGTTCTTTCTGTTTTTATCCTTTTTAGTAGGAGCAGATTTATAATAGCCCTGTGAATATGTAAGGTCAACGCCAAGCTTTTCAAGTTCGTCATAAGCATTTGAAAGCATTGTCGGATTAATTACAGATGAACCTGCGCCCTGGAAACGTGGAGCCTTAGCCATTTCGCCGATAACTGCAACCTTCTGTCCTTTCTTAAGAGGAAGAATTTTATCGTCATTTTTAAGAAGTACCATTGAGCCTTCGGCAACCTTCTGCGCAATTGCGTGGTGTGCCTTAGGGTCAAATGTATGCTCCTTTTCAAGAGCAGGCTTTGATTTCATAATAAGATTAACAACATTGTCAACTCTTTCGTCAAGAACAGCTTCATCAAGTTCACCGTTCTTAACAGCGGCAATGATTCTATGCTGATTAAGTGTTCCGGAACTTGGCATTTCAAGGTCAGTACCGTTCTTAAGTCCGGGGATTCTGTCAACAGATGCGCCCCAGTCTGTAACAATTAAGCCTTCAAATCCCCACTCGTCACGGAGAATTTCTTGCTGAAGATGCTTATTTTCAGAAGCATAAACGCCGTTGATTCTGTTATAAGAATTCATTACAGTCCACGGTTGAGCCTCTTTAACAGCAATTTCAAATGCAGGAAGATAAATTTCACGCATAGTTCTTTCATCAATAACTTCATTGAGAACCATACGAAATGCTTCTTGAGAGTTACAAGCAAAGTGCTTAAGTGATGTACCTACGCCCTTTGATTGAACACCGTTAATAACACTTGCCGAACACTTACCTGCAAGATAAGGGTCCTCACTGAAATATTCAAAATTACGGCCGCAAACAGGCGAACGCTTAATATTAGTACCGGGTCCCAAAATAGTAGAAACCTTTTCCTTTAAACATTCTTGACCCATTGCCTCACCCTCTTGTTTTAAGAGGTCTTCATCCCAAGAACAAGATGAAGTGGCAGCCGGTGGGAAACAAGTGGCAGGAACAGAGTTACCAAGCCCAATTCCGCCTTTCTTTTCTTCACCCTCAGCCGGAACATAATCCTTGCCCTTAGCCTTACGTAAACCGTGAGGTCCGTCGGTAATCATAATTTTAGGAAGACCAAGCTCAGGCGCTTCCTCAAGATGCCAATAGTCATAACCTGAAACAAAAGCAGCCTTCTGCTCAAGCGACATTTTTTTAACGATTTGTGGGTATCTCATACACAAAAACGCTCCCTTCGAATTAATAACGCATCTATTATACTATAAAAATTTCATCTTATCAATATAATTTTTGTGCATTTTTACAATTTATTTTATATTTTGTTTAGAAAGTGCATCTTTCATCTATATAATAACAGAATTTTTAAAACCGTATATCAAAAATCATATTTTATATCATAATTCCCGACTAAATCGCTCCTTATAATTATTTTTAGCAAAGAAAAAGCCTTGAGTAAAACAAAAGTTAAACTCAAGACTTTTTGTGTAATAACGTGTAATAGTAGCATTACACGGAGGTTGGGCTACATAATATTTTCTTTAACAACGATATTTTCGCCGTCAAAACAAGCAATAATGCCGTTAGAATCCACTGTAGCATAAAGCTTTGAATGAGAAATGTTTTTAAGTTTATATTTAACGTCGGGATAAACGCCTTTCATTTCATTGCAGAAAATCGCAATTTTAGGCATTAATTTCTTTACAAAATAAAATGAAGTTGAATATAAATAGCCGTGATGACCGACCTTGAGCAAATCAACGTTTCCGATTTTATCGGCAATACGCTTTTCGTCACCTGCTTTATAATTAATATCGCCTGCAAGAAAGGCTCTTGATTTACCGATTGTTACGAGAGTTCCGACACTGTTTACATTTTCGCCGAATTTGATTTTTCGTTCTCTGTTTTTGCCGTTGAAAAATTCAATATTAAAGTCACCGAGAACGGTTTTTATTTCATCAAACTCCTCAACAAGCTCAACATCGTTCTTTTTAATTGCGTCAAGCATTTGATTATAGACTTCTGTATTATCCCATCTGACACGCTCAAAGCGGCAAATATTTTGCTCATTGTAAGGCTTTAAATAAGCTGTTTTAACAAAAATATTCGGATGATTGATAACAGTATCAAATCCGCCGATATGGTCTGAATGGCAATGAGTGCCTAAAACAAACTCAATATTAACGTTTCCGTTCTCATCACTGAAATTATCTAACAAATATTTAACAACTATATCCTCGTAGCCTTTTAAATTAAGATGGGGCTTATCCTTAGGAAAATCAGTATCCTCTGCAGAATCTATCATTGCAATTTTTCCGTAACTTTCAAGAATAATGCAATCGCTGTGTCCCGTATTTAAAAAATGTATTTTCCCTTCCATTTTTCTCCTCTTATTTAATGTAATTATCATATATGTACTTAACTATCGACTCATTATTTGAACAAGCGGTATTCTTAGTAATCGACTTGATTTCATCGCTTGCATTTCCTGCTGCTATGGGCAAGCCTGCAAATTCAAACATAGGCAAATCATTTTTACTGTCCCCTGCTGCAATTATTTCATTGCTTTTAACACCGATTAACTCGCTGAGTTTTGAAAGTGCCGAGCCTTTTGATACGTTTTCGGCTGTAATTTCAATATTATTAGTCATTGAGGTAGTAAAAATAATATCATCAAAATGCTTTAATTTTTCAAAGCAATTTTTTCTTTCATCAAAATTCTTAAAAAATACATTTAATAATTCTGTTTTATCAAATAAATCAACCGCACTTGATAAATCTTCAATACCTATTCTTGTTTTATCAATTACGTCAATATAATTTTCATCAATTTTATAATAATGATATGAATTTATATTAAGCTTTGACTTATCGGTCTTTGGCTCTTTATTTTCATAAAATTCAATCATTGTGTCATACGATGACAAAAGATTATAAAGCCTGATTAAAGTTTGCATATCAATATAATGCTCATACACGTTCTTATTTTTCTTTTTATCAAATATAACAGAACCGTCGGAGTAGATTATATATCTTATGCTTTGAAAATCACGCAAAGATTGAGGTATTTCATAGAAAGTCCTGCCTGTGCAAAGTGCAAATTCAATACCGTCTTTTGTCATTTGTTCAATTGCATCAAAATTATCTTTAGACACATTTGAATTATCATCAAGAAGCGTGCCGTCAAGGTCACACGCAAAAATCTTATAGCTCATATTATTTTCCCAACCAAAAATATATTATAAATTAATTATATTAAATATTGCTACTCAAAATCAAGCCTTTTTCTTTCTGTGAATTACAAAACGATTTAAAGGATACGTCCAAAGAGTAGGAACAGTCATAACAATAAGCTTTGTTAAAAGAACAATAAATACGCTGTCGTGACCGCTGTTTTTAATAAGAGTGCCAAGAAATGACCCAAACCAAGTGTTAAAGGCAATTGTGCAAACAACCATTATTGTATAAAGAATTGTTGAAAGAACAGGGTTAGCGTCTGCCTTAAAGGTAAGCTTTCTGTTCATAACATAAGCTGCGGCATAGCCGATTACCGCAGAAATGAAATAGGAATACATATAGCCCTTATACTCAATGCCTAAGAACGAAAGAACTTGATTATCTGTTACCGGAACCTCGTTAAGCGATTTAAAAATCACATATTGCAAAAGCCAAAAGACCGCAAGCTCCAAAACCGAGGTTGAAGCGCCTGTAAATGTAAATTTTATAAATTTCCAAATTTCTGCGTGTTTATTAACGAATTCAGTTATTTTTTCTTTAAATGTGTTTTTGTTTTCTGCTGTTATTGTTTCGTCTGTATATATAATTTGCGAGTCATTAATTTGTTTCATAATACTAATCAAAATAAAGCGAAAACCGCAAGCAAAGGCAAAAGCCGCTTACGGTATATCAATTTTCAGAGGTTGAATATTGAATTGAAGAAATATCATCATTTTTTGCGCCTGCAAAGCAAGCATAACCTGAAACAGTCATAACAGATACAACAAGTGAAATTGCAAGAACTGATGATAAAACCGTTTTAATCTTTTCGCTCATATTTATCTCTCCTTTCCCAAATCGTTGACTAAAGTATAAAACACGTCGATTAAAATATAATCAAGGTAGAGTAAAAAATGAGTAAAAATCAGGTAAATATTACTTATTATCAATTTAACATAAAATTAAAATTATTTAACAATAGCATAACAAAAGAAAAATATGCATTTTGGTTATATTTTTATGCTTTTGGGCAAAAGCCCTTGACAAATATATTTATATCCTTTTTAATAAAAAGTAACTATTCATCTAAGGAGAATATTTTGATTAAATTTAAGCCAAAAAACAGCAGTGAAAAATCCATTGATAAAATAATGGAAGATTGCGAGCAATACAGAAAAGATTTAATTCGTTATTGTCATCAATTTTTTGAGTATGAATATGAGTATGCAGAGGATTGTGTTCAAGAGGCTTATGTTGCATTGCTGGAAAGCCTTAATAACGGTATTGAAATAAAAAATTATAAATCTTGGTTATACGCTGTTGTTCTCAATTATAAAAACAAAGTAATGAAAGATAAAATCAAACGCAACGAATTTATTTTTACTGATAATGAAGAAAAAGATGTAGTGATTGAAAATTTGAAACCGTATAATCCTGATTATATAGACCAAATGACGACCGATAAAATGATTGAAGAACAAGCGTTACATATTATTTCGTAACTTAATCCTGACGAAAAAGAATTATATATATTATATTATTGGAAACACAAAAAGCTAAAGGATATAGCTATTGAATTAAATGTTACGCACGCCACCATACGCAAACGGCATGAGAAACTAAAGAAAAAATTAAATTCTAAAATAAAAAATTTTGAAAATTTATAAAATAATTGTTCACATTTTTCGATAAACTGACACTATATAGATAGGAGGTATTATTGTGAAGAGAAAATTAAGTAAAAAGAAACTGAAAAAAATGATAGATTCTGATTTTACTGATTTATCAACAGAGGAAATAAAAGCACTTATACAAAAGGAGGTTAATAAAGGTCCTGATAAGTTAGATACCGATTATATTGACCTATGCTTTGAATTATTGGCTGTCAAAGGCAATGCTAAAGGCAAAAGGGTTAAGTTTAAAAAGCCGGCTAAGGTATTATTAGTTGCAGCAGCATTGATGGTTGTATTTATTTCAACAGTTACAGCGTCTGCACAATTTAATTTTGACATTCCTCAAAACATTGCAAAGCTTATAGACAACAATGCGGAAATTGATTATAATTTGGAAAACGCTGATACTACTGCAGATGGATATGCTTTGTTAGATTCTGATTTTGCTAAGCAACTTGCTGATTATGGAATTACTCCTGTTACATTTCCTGAGGAGTTAATTAAAGATAATTGTAAAATAACTAAGATGGAAAATACAACTACTGATAAAACCTTTTCACACGATGCAAATGTTGAATTTGAATATAACGGTCAAAAAGGTGATTTAACAATTCATCAAGAGGTTGAAGAATTTGAATCAACAGGTGTCAGCGGATATAATAATTTAAAAGGCGGTAAAATGATAAAAGCTAACGGAATGGATATTTTAGTATTTGAGCATGATGATAATTCCTCGTCAATAACATATAAAGACGGCTTGACAACCTATGATATTTTATTAACAAAGTCGACTATGGAAAATGCAATTAAGTTTGCAAAATCAATAAAATAAAAGAAAGGATAAAACAAATGAAAAAAATTATATCAATATTATTAACAATACTTATGACCGTATGCTGTTTTTCACCTTATTACGCTTTTGCTGCGGAAAACGAGGAAAATAAATACGACTGTACTGTTTATCAAAATGAAAGTTATGCAAGCATTGAGAGCATATCGCTTTATTCATCTAACCTTATCACAAAAAAATCATTTAGCATAAGAAAAAATGGCACAAGCCTGATATTATACGGAATAACAAAAGGAAACAACGAAGTAAAAAAATGCGGATTCACTAAAGTTATAATTCAGCGCAAAAAATCAAGTGAAAACTCTTGGTCAAATTATAAAACCTATAATGATTTATTTTCAGAAAGCAACAGTTATACATTAAACAAATCTGTTGCAGTTGAAAAAGGCTATCAATACAGAGCTAAGGCAACGCATTATGCAAAAAAGTCTTTGTTATCAACTCAAAAAATTGATTCAACAACAGGCTCTTTAACATTTTAACAACTAATATTTTAATGGCGGATTTTTCTCCGCCATTATTTTTTTGAAAAAATTTACAAAAAAATGTTCACATTTTTCCAAAAAACGACACTATATAAATGAGAGGATATTTTGTTAAATAAAGCTTTATTTAAATTTGTTATGAAAGAGGTGCTTCCAATGGTTTAATAATTTTTGCTTTTTGACGCAAAAATAGTACATCAATTTATTAAAATAGAATTAAGGAGGCTTAATTATGAAGTTAACAAAAAAGATAATTGCTGTTGTTATGGCTTTAATGATGACACTATCTATAGGAGCATTAACGGCAAATGCAGCAACTGTACATTTGAAAACCGCACAAAAATCCGCAACAAGTTCTACCGTGTATGGATATAATAAGGTGTTTTGGGGAAATAACGAATCACATTCAGCATACTCGGTACATTTTATTGCAAAATATAAAATGGGTGGCGTTTGGTACACTGATAAATCAAAATCAATCAAAAAAGGTAAGAGTTGTCCTTCAACTAATACAAGTGCTTTATCAGTTGAACGAGATTGGCATTTGAAATTAAATCCTGACGGTGGCGGAAAATATGGTTGCGAAGCCTGGGGATATATTAATAATTTTAGGATATTGAGCTTAGGCTCAATATCCTTTTGGTGGTGATTTTATGACTAATTTATATTTGCAAAAAAAGTCGATAGAAAGAAATAAATTCTATAAGATATTGATTAGCCTTATGGTTTTGTCGTTTTCTGCATTTTTATTGTATTCATTTATTTCTTGTATAAATGATGTAAATGGTCAATCATTATATATGTTAGGTAATACATTATATACATTGCCTTATTTAATAATATTTTTTATATTTTTCACATTTGAATGTTGTTACAAACTCAATAGGTACTATGAGCCTATATGCATTACCAAAAAAGGTATGAAGTGTGTATACAAAAATTACTTGCAATCAATTTTTTTGTATGATTTGTTGCTGTTTGCAGAGGCTTTATTGTTTAATGTTATTTATATTTTTGCGAACAAACAGTTTTCGGTTTCTTTAGTGATACATACTTTAGTCGTTTTGATAATTTACTTTTTGCTGTGCATTTTGTCTGCAATATTTATTGGTTTTTTTCTGTCGAAAATAAAGGTCAGATTTGTTTCATATATCATTATGCTTATTATAGCTATATCGGAAACAAATCTTATGGACTCGCTTTCTGTCGGCGTTTATAATTCAACTGGTACAGACATAACAAAATCCCTTAAATTTTTCAATATGGTCCCTGCATCAATCTGTTGGACTCCAAATATGCATTCGGGATATATAATAACTTTGGACAAGCTATCTCAAATATTATTTTTCATATTTTTGGCATTGCTTTTTTGCTGTTTAACCGATAATGAAATTTCAAAGAATAACAAGATATTAAAAAGCACGATTTGTTCTTGCCTGTGTGTAATAACATTGGTTGGATATATATTGCCGTTTTCTGCTCCACAAATGAATTTGAGTGCTTCCGGTGTATCGGCAGATAAAAGATATTATGAGAACAATGAGCAACTTTCAGAAACTGCTGATTTTAGGGTTGATAGTTATGATTTGGAATTTAATTTTAGAAATGATTTAAATGCTATTGCAACGATTAAAACAGATAATTACAAAAACGAATATAAATTCACTTTATATCACGGATATAAAATCAGTAAAATCACCGATGGTAACAATGACGAGTTGGATTTTACCAGAGATTCGGATTATCTTACGATAAATAACACTTCAAAATCCAAACTGATAAAAATATATTACCATGGCTCTTGCGATAAATATTACAGTAATTATTTATCTGCATTTCTTCCGGGGAATTTTGCGTTTTATCCTATTCCTGGATTTAACGAAATGTATAGCAAATACTCATATTCGGGATTTAATAATTTGTCTCTCCCGTATGAAACTGATTTTAATGTTACTGTCCATTCTTTGAAGAAAGTGCAATGCAATTTGGAGAGCGTAACTAATAACGAATTCAAAGGAAAAAGTGATTCGTTAACATTGTTAAGCGGGTTTATTGATTGTGTTACAGTTGATAAAACGCAGATTTATTATCCGTATTTCAACGATGCATATAATAGTGATACTATTAACGAAAAATTAGAAACTTTTGTTTCAGAAAACCCAAATATCAAGAAAATATTTATTATTCCCGATATAAATTTGGAAGATATTGAATTTGTAAAAACTTTCAACGATTATATGATAACTGCGTCGATTGACGATATAGACAGATTGGGCTTTATTTCCAAAATCAGTGCAAATAAGATGGAGTTATATGACGCCGTAAACGCTTATATGAATTATCCCGAATACTTTGAGTTCTTAAAAGAGAATTCTTCCGAAGAATTACAAAAAGCAATTCCTGTTTTGGAAGAAGTTTTAAAAAATGATAATGACTGCAAAAAGCTCGAAAAAATAAATGGTTATTTGATTGATAATGCTGATGAGAGAAGTTTTTCGGAATTTCTATGTGAATTGAGGTGATTGTATGTTGAAGCTTAACAGTATTAATAAAAAATTCAAATCTATCGTTGTGGCTGATAATATCAATGTTCAGCTTGAAAATTGCACATACGGTTTGTTGGGTAGAAACGGAAGCGGCAAAACCACTTTGTTGCGGTGCATAACCAAGATAGAAAAACTTAACGGCGGAAGCATCACTTATTCAGACGGCGTTAAAGAAACAAATGATTATTTGACTCATATTGGCTATCTTCCGCAAAACTTTGAGATTTTTAATGAACTTACTCCGTATGAAGTTTTGCAGTTTTTTGCAAATTTAAAGGATTATGGCATTACAGATGACGAAATCAACAATCTGTTGAAATCGCTTAATCTTTTTTCTAAAAAAGATACTGTTGTAAAAAAACTGTCAGGCGGAATGAAACGAAGACTCGGAATTGCGCAGGCATTGATAGGAAATCCAGACATTGTTTTGCTTGATGAACCAACAGCAGGTCTTGATCCTGAAGAAAGATTAAATTTTAAAAAAGTTGTCAGAGAAATAAAAAAAGACAGATGTGTTGTTCTTTCAACGCACATAATAACCGATATAGAGTCTTTATGTGACAAAATATTGATTCTTTCAAATGGAACTATTACACAATTTAACTCTTGTGACGAATTAGCTAATGTTGCAAAGGGAAAAGTTTTTGCAGTTGATAATACTGATAATATTGATGTTCCTTTTTATTCAATGGGAATGGTTTTTATTGATGGCAAAACCTATGAAAAAATTATTTGTTTAAACAAAATTGATGCTTTGCCGCTTGCTCCCACAGTAGAGGATGGTTATATATGCTTTATAGAAAATCTGAGTTAAAAAAGCACAAATACTTTCTGAAATCCATTCACGTATTATGGATTCTGCCCATAGTGATAATTAACCTGATTGTGCCGTTGTTTAATTTTTTTATATATAAGTTAAATAACAACGATATGGTAATAGATATAGAAAAAATTATTTTTTTCTTTTTCCCGATGTTTTCTGTATGGACAGGTGTTTTTGTGGCGGAAATATTTTTCTCGGAAAAAACGAAAGATGTGTTTTTCTTTTACGGCAATAAAAAACGATTTGAAACTACGATAGTATATTTTTTGTGCTTTTTGATTGATGCTTTAGTGATGATACTTTTGCATTTCTATTGCATAGATGATTTAATAGGGTTTCTTTTTAAGATTTTAAGTGTAGCTGTGTTCTATTACGGATTATCTATGCTTGTAATGTTTTTTTCAAAATCCGCACCGATAACTATAATGGTTTTGTTATTGTACGATTTGATAAACACTTTTGTTAGCAGTACCGAATTCTTTCTTTTGTATGAAAATTTTAAAATCTTGACTTTGAAAATGTTTTTGACCAATTATTTTTCGTTAATAATTGTAGCAGCTATTTTTATTACTGTTGTATTTAAAAAATCAAGTTGATACTTCACCGGCAAAAAATGTTGAAAGCGTAGATCTTGCCACCCAAACTGTAATATCTGAAAATCTTTTGATTGAGAGTAATATTCAATTTTCAAACAAAGAGCTAAGTTTGAATAGTTATTACTTTGACGGAAACAGACTATATATTTCTGTTACATCTGAAAAAAGCAAATCATTAACTGATTTTAATCTAAATTCTTTTTATATAAATTCAAAAAGCTACAAAAAAAGAGCTGATATTATTTATAATAGCAAAGAATTAGAAGCAATTACCGGAGAAAAAACCAGCTTTGCTCTCGTAGTTTTTAATTCTTTTAAATATGACAAACAGAACAAATATTATGTATCATATAATGATTTAAACACAAAAGAATTTTTCATTAAAGGAAACATTGCGAAGCATAAAAATATAGAAACAGCAAACGAGGAAATGACATTTATTTTGCTCAATTCGGAACGATCAGCACTGTAATTAACTGTAATATAGACGCTTTTATTGAAGATGCATCTTTTAAGTTTAAAACAAAAGATAATATATGTACCGCCTATTTAATAAAAAAATCAGGAAATAATTATTCGTTTTTGATACCTCTGAAATTAAACGAAGCATCGCAAGGATATTTAATTGCTAATGATGAAAACGGCAATGTAAAATTAAGAGAAGTTGTAAGCTTTAAAAGTAATGATTCTGATGAAATATTATAATCATTCTAAAATAAATACCCCCCTGCGTGGACATCCATGCAGAGGGGTTACTTGTTTTTATTTACTTTTTAACAAGCTCGACCTGAGCCTTATAGCTGCCGTAAACCCAACAGCCCGTGGAATTTTCAATATTGGCGGTGATATCGTAATAATCCCTGCCCTCTGACAAATCCTCACTTTTATAAGAAGCCAAATCAACAACCAAACCGACACCTATTTTATCGTTATTAAGGCTCGACTGAGAGCCGACAAGAGTAAGTTGGTTTGCATTAACAGAAATTACATTTGCCTTGTATCCGTCTGGAACATTGGCAACGGTAACTGAATTTTTATCAAACGAAACAGCTTTGGTTTTAAAGCTTGACGGAACAGTAACCGTAACGGTAATTTCCTTAGTATCGTCAAGAATCATAATTGCGTCAAGATGAGTTACGTCAAACTTAATAGTATTCTTGCCTACATTAAGCTGAGAAAAATCAATATTACCGATATTTGCCTCTTTAATTCCCGAATCAGCCAAAGCGGCGGCTGAAACCTTATCTACACTGTACGAAACATTAAATTTACTTGTGTCAACATTGTCAGGTTTTCCTGTAAAAGAACTTGTAACATTAAGAGTCATTTCTTTTAAAACAGGAATGGTAAGTGTAAGATTTTCAGCCTCAGTATCAACAGAAATATAATCGACTGTATTTCCGCTTGAATCAATAGGAGTAGGTATAATATCAACAGACTGTGTCGATTTAAGTTTATTTGCGATATCGACATTTGCAACAAGACTTTTTACCTTTGAAACGTATGATTTAGGCCCGCTGATTTTTGCAACTTTTTCACTTAAAAGAGCTTCGCCCATCACATAACCGTCTGCAATAAAATCTTTATTTTCATAATTCAAATTTATATCAAGTGTTTTTTCATCCTCGACGTCAAAATATGCCTTATATGTTGTAGGATAATAAGATGAAATTGTAAAATCTGCATTTTCAGACACCGAAGTTACATTAATAGGAACATCATAATTACCTTTTGAAGTGACTGAATTAGTTTGAAGCTGAACCTTAAGGTCATCGGCTGTAATATCCCTTGCAAGATATTTTTTACACTTAACAGTAACATCAACATCAATTTTACTGTCACCGTAGCACTTAATGCCAAGTTGGTCCGCAGCAGAATCGCTGAAATCAACATTAACAGCAACGGTAATGGTCTTAGTAGTTTCAGGTGACAGGCTCATCGAAGTTGAAACCCAAACAATAACTGCCGCAATAATAGAAAAAACAATAAGATATTTATCATTATAAATAAGCTTTTTTAATGAAAACTTCTTTTTTTTATTTTTATCAGCCATTATTTTTTAATCCTCCTTACAAGCTTGGTAATGATTTTATCATCATCGGAGGAACCTGACGGAACAAATTCTGTTGTTAAAATATCTCTTAAATCGCCGTAAGAAACATCACGCTGAAGAATACCGCCCTTTGCAACCGAAATAGAACCTGTTTCCTCGCTGACGATAACAGCCAAAGCATCGCTTTCCTCAGTAAGACCTATTCCGGCTCTGTGCCTTGTGCCGAGTGCAGACGAAACAGTCTTTTTTGTAAGCGGCAAAATGCAGCCTGCTGCATAAATCTTACCGTCACGAATTACCATAGCACCGTCATGAAGCGGTGATTTTGGATAAAAAATGTTTTCAACAAGTTCTCTTGAGGCCTTTGCATTAAGAACCGTACCCGATTTAATAACATTGCCCAAAAGAGTATCGTTTTCAAAACAAATAAGTGCGCCTACTCTTTGGTCGCTCATATTGGCACATGCTTTGCATACACATTCAATACAATTTGATATTTCTGCAATGTCCACGGCAACACCCGAATGGATAAGAGACTTGAGACTCTTAGCTGTTGTGCCCTTGCCGATTTGTTCAAGAATATTACGTACCTCAGGACCGAAAAGAATTACAAGAATTATCAGAATATTGGAGAAAATCGCCTTAAAAATAAAGCTTGAAGCCTCCATATCAAGAAGAGTTACTATGCCATAAATTATAGCAATAAAAATAAATCCTTTTGCAAGTTGCATAGCCCTTGTTTCTCTAATAATACGAACACAAATATATATAATCACGGCAACCAAAATAATATCTAATGCATCCGATATTCCAAATGTTGAAAATACACTCAAAATTTTATTAAATGTATCTGTTATTTTAACTATCATAAACTGACTTCCTCGTTTATTAATTACTGTTATTTATATTTTATCACACGCAGTTTAATAAATAAAGTAATTATTTTAGTTTTTTTGAGTTTTTCAAAGTTTTTTTAAGATATTAATAAATTTTTCACACTCACTGTATTTAGTAAATACACTTGGGCTTATACGTACAGTTCCTCTGTTGTCAGTACCAAATGCAGTATGAGCAAGCTTTGAACAATGAAAGCCTGCACGGCACGCAATATTCTTATCAGCCAAAAAAGAAGCCGTTTTTTCCGACGGATAATCTTTATAGTTAAACGACAATATCGGCGCAAGAAAAGCATCATTAAAGCTTGGAATATATAACGTAACATTATTATTTTTCGCAAGTTCGCCGTAAATATATTTCATTAAATTTTTTTCATGTTTATATATACTTGAAACACTTTTGCCTACCACAAAATCAATACCTGCACAAAGCCCTATAATACCAACATTATTAAGTGTTCCCGATTCTAACCTTTCAGGCATATTATCAGGTTGGGCAAGTTTCATTGAATTTGAACCTGTTCCGCCCTCAATAATTGTACCTATATCAACATTATCTCTAAGAGCAATAAATCCTATACCCATTGGAGCATAAAGTCCTTTATGACCCGGTGCGCAAAGGATATCAATATTATCACTTTTGCAATCAATATCCAAAATTCCGGCGGATTGTGCCGCATCAACAATAAATATTATTCCGTTTTCGTGTGCAAGCTTGCCTATCTCTTTAATAGGGAAAACACAGCCAAATACATTTGAAGCGTGCGTACAAACAATTGCCTTTGTATTAGGTTTAATAAGTTTTTTAAAATTATTTATTGTTTGTTCTTTATCAAAAGAAAAATCAGCTATATCGTAATCAATAATTCCATTTTTAAAAAGCGCATAAACAGGACGTGCAACGGCATTATGCTCAAGATTAGATATGATTATATGGTCACCGGGCTTTAAAATTCCTTTTATTGCAAAATTAATTGCCGTGGTGCAATTTGGTGTAAAGGCAATATTTTCCGAAGGAAAGCCGAACATTTCAGAAAGCTTTTCACGGCAGGAAAAAATCATATCAGAAGTGTTTACGCTTTCTTTATATCCGCCTCTGCCGCTGTTAAAGCTATAATAATTCATTGCCCTTATTACTGCATTTTTAACTGCTTGCGGCTTAGGATTGGTAGTGGCACTGTTATCAAGATAAATCATTTTCGTTCCACTCCCCTAATCTGTATGCCTTCTTTAATTAAAATCGAAATCGGCTCTTCTGTATAAGTGTTTACAACAACCATATACCCGCAACCGTCTTGAGGTGACGGATTTTCAAGCTTTTTGATTATTGATTTATATCCTTTTTGCCTTAGCGAGCGTTGAGAACGCTGAGCATTCGTAATCGAGCCTACCTTTATATATAAAGTCATAAAAAAATCCTCTTTCACATAATAAATTATTTTACATTTTATACTATGCGAAAGAGAATTATTTGGTATTTAGATTGATGCTTAAGCGGACAAGCGCTTTAATTCATTTTTTATTTTTTGAAGTATTCTTTTTTCAAGACGGCTGATATACGATTGAGAAATACCCATTTTGTCGGCAAGCTGCTTTTGAGTTAAGCTTTCGTTTCCGTCTAATCCAAAGCGAAGCGTCATAAGATTACGCTCCTTTTCAGGCAGGGCGGCAACCGTTTGACGAAGAAGCCTTTTTTCATCATCATACTCAATTTCTTCAAACACATCGTTAGGGTCCGTTCCCAAAACGTCACGAAGTGTAAGTTCGTTGCCGTCCCAGTCGACAGACAAAGGTTCATCAAAAGACATTTCGCTTTTTATATTATTAACCTTTCTTAAATGCATAAGGATTTCATTTTCTATGCAACGTGAGGCATAAGTGGCAAGCTTGATATTCTTTTCGGGATTAAAGGTTTTGACGGCTTTCATTAGACCGATTGTGCCGATAGAGACCAAATCCTCGGTCGAGGTGGTTTTGTTTTCGAATTTTTTTGCAATATAAACCACCAAACGTAAATTATGTATTATCAAAAGTTCTCTGTTATCCTCAATTCCGTTTTGAAGTTCATCCATTATTTTCTGTTCCTCCTCTTTTGAAAGTGGAGGCGGCAGAGTTTCCGGCCCGTTAATATAGAAGCATTTTTGCTTTTTAAACAACTTTAAAAATAGTTTTTTAATTAAATTCAACATATAATCACCTTAAATATTAATCAATTCATTAGATAAAACAGCCGAGAATTTTTTTGAATTAACGTCTGACAACGCAACATAAACCTTTGTTATTTCAATTTTATTTTTGCCGTTTGAAATTATAATTTTATCCGGCTTAAACGCTTTTAACATTCCCTGTCCCGACACCGTTTGGCACGGAATCAGGCGCTCGCATTTTTCAGGCATTTTTGATTTGTCAACTATTATAACCGGATAATCGGAAAACGGTTCTCGAAGCTTATTTCCGCTGTCGGCAAAAGCATAAAACTTGTATTCATTATTATCAACAAATATACTTAAAGAATATATTTCCCCCTTTGCAAGCGTTCGATTTGTTATTTTTATAATAATATATGTAACCAAATAGGCGCAAAAAGCACTTACAAGAAGTTGGGTGGCTGAAATATCAAAATAAACATTTGAGTTTTTAACCGTCATACCCTTAGGCGAAAAGAACATACAAATTGCAGATATCACACCGAGAAAAAGAACATTTGAAAAATAAAATATGATAAAATTTTTAAAATAAGTCCATACCCTTATAAAGCCAAAAGCGACAAAAACAATAAGCAGTGAAGCAAAAACTTTACCGATTGCCGATAAAAGAAAATTCAATTTATCGAAAATAATAACAAGAGAATACAAACCGCCCAAAACGGAAGCAATTACGGCACGGTATTGCTTAATCTCCGATTTTGCAAAAAAGGATGTAGAAATGAGGAGCAAATAAGTAATAAAAAAATTGACTACAAATAAAACGTCAACATATATAACCAAAAAATACCCCCTCTCTATGATTAATTATAACCAATGAGAAGGGGTAAATTTGTCAAAATCACTCTTCTATTTCAATTGTTTCAATAACAACATCATAAACAGGTTTGTCACCCATACCTGTACGAGTTGAAGCAATATCCTCTAAAACGTCAGTTCCGTCTGTTATTTCGCCGAATACCGTGTGGTGAAAATCAAGCCACGGAGTACCGCCAACCTCTTTATATTTATCAATTACCTGCTGCGGATATCCGTTATCCTTAAGCTCTTCCATTTGTTCAATAAGCGTGTTTGGAACTTCCTTAGCCTGAACAATGAAAAACTGAGAGCCGTTTGTGTTAGGACCGCTGTTTGCCATAGAAAGAGCACCGTAATAATTTCTTGCATCAAGATTAAATTCATCTTGAAAAGGAGTGCCCCAAATTGACTCGCCGCCGCAGCCCGTGCCTGTCGGGTCGCCGCCCTGAATCATAAAATCCTTAATAACACGGTGGAAAATAAGACCGTCATAATATCCGTTTTCTGCGTGTGTAACAAAATTTTCAACAGTCTTAGGTGCAAGGTCATCATAAAGATTAAACTTCATATCACCTTTATTTGTTTTAATAGTTGCCTTAGTCATTTAATTTAACCCTTTCATTTATCTTTTTTAATGTTTCAAAATCTACCTTTTCAACCTCACGGTCATACGTTAAAAGACCGTTTAGTTCATCCTCAACATCCGTAACCTGAGTATAAACAGTAGCGCTCAAGCCGTCCTTAATTTGAGGAATGATAGTTTTTGTAAACAGTCTTTTATAAGCCTCAGTCAAGGACTCACGGCTGAAAAAGACTTTATAACCAAACATTTTATTATTAAAGGTGTGGCCCTTAAGTTTAAGACCGAGCCCACCGAATTCCGAAAGAACATAAGCACGATTACCCTTTTTAACCTTAATAGGTGTAAAATAGATATGCTTTGAAATAACGTCGCTCTTGCCCATATCGTGCCAGCCCGAAGCCGAGTCAACAATACGAGTTTTATCGAGAGATTTAAGCTTGTCATAAGCCTTTTTGCTGTCAAACTGACCCCAGCCCTCATTAAACAAAACCCACAATGCTATACAAGGACAATTATAAAGAGTATCAACAATTTCTTCAAGCTCCTGATAATATAAGACTCTGCCTTCTTTATCTGTTCTGTGAAAAGTAGAATAATTATTATCGTTAAGCGTGATATTGACAAACGGAATAACGGATATTTCAAGACCGTATTTGCCGCCGCCGTTTATCATATCCTGCCAAACGATAATGCCGTTAACATCGCAATAATGATACCATAAAAACGGTTCAACCTTAATGTGCTTTCTAAGCATATTAAATTCTGCCGATTTAACGTATTCAATATCAAATTTCATTGCCTCATTCGACGGAGGAGTTAAAAGACCGTCGGGATAATAGCCTTGATCAAGAAGCCCATTATGGAAATACGGCTTATTATTCAAAAACAGCCTTTTGATACCGTCTTTATCGGTGCCGACTGAAAATTTACGCATACCGAAATATGATTTTATCGTTTCTCCGCAAGCTGAAAATTCCACATTATATAAAAACGGAGATTCGGGTGACCACGATTTAAAATCGGGGATTGATACGCAGGTATCCTTTGTTTTGGCTATTAATTTATCACCGTCAAAGATTGACACCTCAACATCATTTGTTCCGAAATATTCAAACGATACGTTTGAATTATCATAGTCGGGTGTAATTTTAACCTTTTCAAGGAATTTTTTAGGGGTTGATTCAAGCCAAACGCTTTGCCAAATACCGCTTTGACAAGTGTACCAAATACCGCCACGCTTAATTTTCTGCTTACCTCGTGAAAATTCGTTAGTATCTGAAAAATCAAGGCAAACTACTCTTATTTCATTTTCACCGTCTTTAATAAAATCTGTAATTTCAAATTTAAACGGTGTATATCCGCCTTTATGAGTTGCGACCTCTGCACCGTTAATAAAAACTGTTGCGATTTGGTCAACTGCACCGAAATTGATAAACACTCTGCCCTTATTAAAGCCTTTTGGAATTTCAAATTTTCTCTTATAAATCAAAAATTCACCGGGTTCAAGCGTTCTGTGAACACCCGAAAGATAAGACTCAGGCGAAAAAGGCACGCAAATATCGTACCTAAACATTTCGTCATCACAATCAGGCATACCGTAAAAAGCACATTTCCACATTCCGTTAAGACTTATATAGCTGTCACGAACGAACTGCGGCCTTGGATATTCGCTAAGAGGATTATTTTTATCAAGCTTTTTACCCCATTTAGTAAGCAACATATTTACCCCTCACTTATAATTTTACCGTTTTTGATTTGAATGGTTTTATTACAAATATCAAGCGCAGCTTTCTTATGAGAAACAATAATGCAAGTAACATTATCAAGCGCTTTAAGATTAGTTAAAAATTCCTTTTCCGTCTTTTCGTCAAGAGCGGAGGTAGCCTCGTCGAGAAGCAAAATCGGAGAATCAGCAAGCAAACTTCTTGCAATCGCAAGGCGCTGTACCTGCCCTTCGGAAAGGCCCAAACCTTTTTCACCTATTACGGTTTCAAGTCCCAACGGAAGCTCGTCAATAAACTGCTTAGCGCAGCTTATTCTTATTGCTTCTTCAATTTCAGCATCGCTTGCATCGGGATTAATAAAAGTAATATTGTCCTTAATTGTTCCCGATATAAGCATATTGCCCTGCGGAACATAAGAGAAAAGCTTTCGTGTATTTTTGTCAATAGGGATTTTACCGTTATTTGTATCAAGATAAATTTTACCGAAATTAAGATTAAATACACCCAAAAGAAGCTTTAAAAGCGTACTTTTGCCGATACCGGAAATGCCCATTATTGCTACAAAATCACCTTTTTTGATGCTCAGCGAGGTGTTATCAAGAATAATATCACGGTCAAATTTAAACGAAATATTTTCAAATTCAATCGATTTAAGGCTCTTATATGTAGCCGAAACATTTATATCACTTTGGTTAATTTCTTTTTCGTTTGGCAAATCGTCAAGTTCCATAATTCTTTCGGCAGAAGCGATAGTGGTATAATACTTAGGCATAATACCGGAAAGAGAAACAAACGGCGACTGAACCTGATTTACAAGTTGAATAATGGCCGTTACCGTACCATACGTCATACCGTTAAACAAAATACTGTATGCACCAAAAGCAATGGCAAAAACAGTTCCCACACTGAAAACGGCACCAAGACCTACATTAGCACATATACTGAAGTTTCGTTTTCTCATACGTGCTTTAAAATTATCATCTTGAAGTTCATCTGTAGTTTCATTAATTCTGTTTTCAACCGAAAAAGCCTTAATAACAAGAATATTTGACAAGATTTCCTGAATAAAGGAACGTGTTTTTCCCTCTGTTTCCTGCACTTTTTTATGAAGCCTTTTAAGCGTTTTTCTAAAAAAGCGGGTAATGATAAAAACAGTACAGCCGCCGACAATAAATATAAGTGCAAAAATCTTATCAATGATAATTAAATAAATAAGCGCACTCAAAAGCTTTGCGCCGAAGAAAGCCGATTCGGGAATAATTGTTGTAAAGCCCGATGCAACAAGAGTGGCATCATTAAACATACGGTTTTGCAAATCACCTGTATGAAACTTAGTTACCTTTTGATAGTCCTTTTTAATCACCAAATCAAGAATATACTTTTTAAGTATCATCTCAAGCCTTGCGCTGCAGCGCTCGCTCAAGCTGTTTTTAGTAATATTCAAAGCCATTTGAAATACTACCAAGCCGAGCATACAAAGTGCAAATTTAATGACAATATTGAAATCCTTTGCCTGGGTTGCACCGTCAATAATGTTTTTAGAAAACTTAGCAAAAAAAACAGATGAAACGCCGTAAATTGCATTAAGAACAACAAGCAAAATCATCAACGGCACCTGCTTTTTGCAAACAGTGAACATCCATTTAAGAACATTTTTATCCTTTTTGCGGATTTTTTTAGCCATAAATAAACGTCACCTCTTTTTGAAAATATGCCTTTTAATCCAATTAATCCCTCTTGGGAAAAGAAGAATAAAAGGGCGAACAGGCAAAAGAGCAACCCAAATCTTGGAATAAAGCTTATATGCCTTAGAGTTTTGGCAATCGATATATTTTTTGCCGTCTTTATAAAAACCCACAAGCACACCGCAAATCATATCGTCTGTTACATATTCCTTTTTAGTTAAATTATCGCCGACAATAACATAATGGTCATCGCACACCTCAACAATGCGGTGCATAATATACTTTCCCCGCTTTGTTACATAAACAGGAACGTCATATTTTTTAAGCCTGCCTTTATTTTTAACGACAATAATATTATCACGCTGTTCGTGAATAAGCGGCTTCATAGATGTGCCCATGGTAAGGCCTGTATATTTGCCGTATGTATCAAGTATTTCTTTAATTGACTTACTCTGTTCCATTAAAATCCTCATAAAAAATAATATTACAAATAAATTATAACAGATTATTATTTTATATGCAACAATAATTAAAACAAAGCTGCCTCTTGTATTGACAAACTATTTCAAATATGCTAATATAATGTGCAATAGATAATAATAAGACATGAAACTTAAGTCGAGCTATTGCAGCACGGCTTTATTTTTTTGCAAAAAAAGGAGTATATATATGAATTACGATTTGATAATTGTAGGTTCCGGACCTGCCGGTATTTTCACTGCACTTGAACTTATCAAGCGTGGCACAAAAAAGAAAATGCTTTTAATCGAGAAAGGTAAACCTGTTGAAAAGCGTCATTGTCCTAAGGCTGAGGTCGGTCACTGCGTAAACTGCAAGCCGAGCTGTGCAATTACAACAGGATTTTCAGGTGCAGGTGCATTTTCTGACGGTAAATTAAGCTTAAGCTATGAAGTCGGCGGAGATTTGCCAATGCTTATCGGTGAGGACTTTGCTCAGGAACTTATCAACTATACGGACAAGATTTATCTTGAATTCGGTGCGGATACCAAGATTGAGGGAATTAACACAGACGATGCTATCAAGGAAATCAGAAAGAATGCTATCAAGGCAGGCTTAAAGCTTGTTGACTGCCCTATTCGCCACTTAGGAACAGAAAAAGCGCAGGAGCTTTATCTTAAAATTCAAAATTTCCTTGCCGACAACGGTGTTGATATGATGTTCTCAACAGAATGTAAGAATATCATTATAGAGGACAGCGTTTGCAAGGGCGTAATTATTGACGATAAAGGTAAAGACGTTATCATCAATGCTCCTGAAATCGTTATTGCAACAGGCAGACGTGGTGCTGATTGGCTTGACAAGCTCTGCATTGAGCACAACATTGCTCACAAACCCGGTACTGTTGATATCGGCGTAAGGGTTGAGTGCAGAAACGAAGTTATGGAAAAAGTAAACGAGGCGCTTTACGAATCTAAGCTTATCGGTTATCCGAGACCGTGGAAGAATAAAGTACGTACTTTCTGCCAAAATCCAGGCGGCTTTGTTGCGCAGGAAAACTACGATAACGACCTTGCTGTTGTAAACGGACACAGCTTTAAGGATAAAAAGAGTGAAAACACGAACCTTGCAATCCTTGTAAGCCACAACTTCACAGAGCCGTTTAATCAGCCTATTGAATATGCTCAAAAGGTCGGCGAACTTACTAATATGCTTGGCGCAGGTCACATTATGGTACAGCGCTTCGGTGACATCCTTGACGGCAAGAGAACATGGCAGTATGAGCTTAACAAGAGTAATGTTAAGCCGACACTTAAGGACGCAGTTGCAGGCGACATCACAGCAGCTATGCCTTACCGTGCAATGACAAACATTATTGAATTTATCAAAATGCTTGACATTGTTGTACCCGGCTTTGCCTCAACTGAAACATTACTTTACAGCCCTGAGCTTAAGTTCTATTCAAACAAGGTTAAGATGGACGAAAATCTTAACACTAATATCAAAGGGCTTCATTGCCTCGGTGACAGCTCCGGCTGGACAAGAGGACTTATGATGGCATCTGTTATGGGTGTGCTTATGGGTCAAAAGCTCAGCGACGCCGAAAACAACTAAACATACACATAAAATTAACCCTCCCTGTTGAGTGCTCAACAAGGAGGGTTTGTTATTTTTATTTAACCTTTTGTTTTTTGTTTAATGAAATCAATTATTTTTTGCTTATCTTCGCTGAGGCATCAATTAATAAAGCTTTTCGCCTTTTTCAATTGCCATTATTTGGTCAACACGATTTTGGTGCCTGCCGCCCTCAAATTCTGTATTAAGGAAAACGTCAACAAGTTCGATTGCAAGACCTGCACCAATAACTCTCTCTCCCATACAAAGAGCATTTGCATCATTATGAAGCCTTGTATATTTTGCGCTGAAATAATCGCTGCAACAGCAAGCACGAATACCCTTAACCTTATTTGCTGCCATAGAAATGCCAACACCTGTTCCGCAGCAAAGAATTGCAGCCGTGCACTCGCCCGATACTACCTTATCGCAAGCCTTTTGAGCAGAAATTGCATAATCAAACCTTTCAGGTGAGTAGCAACCTACGTCAACATATTCAACTCCTGTTTCGTCAAGATGCTTTTTGATTTCCTCTTTAAGTGAAAAACCTGCATGGTCACTGCCTAATGCTATCATATTAATTCTCCTTGTCTTTCTTTTTTAGCTTAAGCTCCCGTTCTGCCTGACTTAGCCTTAAATAAACAGGCATAAGAGCGGCAGCTGAAATTTTTTCTTTATTTTCTGCAGCAAGAGCGACACCCTGACCGCATTGATATCTTTTATCCTCAGGCGCTAAAATTATATTATCAATACCTAAATTATCATAGCAAAGACGTGCGCCGTCGCCAGCGATAATTACTTTTTCATACTTTTTAAGGTCATTTTTCAAATCGTCAATAGAAATTGCCCTATCATCGCAAAGTCTTACCGCTTTGCCGTTTTTTATTTCAAAAAGTGCATTATAAAACTGCATACGCCTTGCGTCCATAACCGAGCAAACAATGCAATCCTCATCAAGAAAATTACACGCAATCGCTTCTAACGTTGAAACGCTGATGCAAGAAATATTATCATTAAATGCAAGCCCTTTAACCGTTGCCACGCCGATTCTTACACCGGTAAAAGAGCCGGGACCTGCCGTAACTGCAATTGCGTCAAGGTCAGATATTTTATAATCCCCCATTACCCTTTTAATCATAGGTAAAAGCGTTTCACTGTGAGTAAGACCTGCATTGATAAATTCACTTTTAATAACCTTTTTTCCGTCAGTCAAGGCAACAGATGCCGTAACCGCAGAAGAGTCAACAGATAAAATCATTCTTCTTCCTCTGATTTTTTATACATTTTAAAAAGCCTATCATTTTCGCCGATACGTTCAATCTCAATCATCAGCGTATCATCGGGCAAAGCGCCATAAATATTTTCACTCCACTCAATCGCCATATATGCATCGGTTTCAAGAAAATCAAAAAATCCGGTTGAATAAAGGTCATCCCAACCGTCAACACGATACATATCAAAATGATAAAGCGTATTTTCCTCTCCGATATAAGTATTGCAAATTGCAAAGGTCGGTGAGGAAACATCAACGTCAATGCCAAGTCCTTTGGCAAATCCGGTTGTGAAAGCGGTTTTGCCCATACCAAGCCCGCCGAGAAAAGCCACAACAGAACTTTTAGGCAAGCTTTTGGCAACCCTTTCTCCGAGTTTTACAGTTTCTTCATACGAATGAGTTTTATATTCCTTCATAGTATCCCCTTAGAAAAGACCGACTGTATTGCCATTTTCGTCAATGTCAATTTTATAAGCTGCAGGAGATTTTGAAAGCCCCGGCATAGTCATAACAGAGCCGGTTTGACAAACAAGAAAACCTGCGCCGTTTGAAAGAGATGCGCTCGAAACGGTAATCTTAAAACCGTGAGGTCTGCCGAGCAAAGCCGGATTATCGGAAAGGCTGTATTGAGTTTTTGCCATACAAACAGGCATATTATCACAACCGAGTTTGATAAACTCATCAATACTCTTTTTAGCTTCTTTAGTATATTCAACACCGTCTGCGCCGTAAATTTCCTTTGCGATAGTTTCGATTTTTTCATAAATCGGCATATTAATATCATAAAGAAAACGGAAATTATTTTCTTTTTCACAGGCTTTTATTACCTTATTTGCAAGGTCTATACTTCCTGCACCACCCTCTGCAAAACACTTAGTAACGGCAAAATCAGCGCCCTTTTGCTTACAGAATTTTTCAATAAATTCAATTTCCTTATCTGTATCGGCATAAAAATGATTGATAGCAACAACAACAGGCACGCCGAATTTATGGAGATTATCAATATGAGCAGCAAGATTTTCGCTACCCTTTTCAAGAGCAGCAAGATTTTCCTTTGCAAGTTCTTCTTTAGGCACACCGCCATTATATTTCATAGACCTTACAGTAGATACAAGAACTATGCAAGACGGCTTTAAATTAGCAAAACGGCACTTAATATCAAGGAATTTTTCAGCGCCAAGGTCAGAGCCGAATCCTGCCTCGGTAACGCAATAATCTCCAAGCTTCAATGCAGCTTTAGTAGCTCTTACAGAGTTACAGCCGTGAGCAATATTTGCAAACGGACCGCCGTGCATAATGGCAGGTGTATTTTCAAGAGTTTGAACGAGATTTGGCTTAAGTGCATCCTTAAGAAGAACAGTCATAGCACCGTTTGCCTTGATATCCTTACAATAGACCGGCTCGCCGTCATAAGTATATGCAACTAAAATTTTACCTAACCTTTGCTTTAAATCAAAAATATCACTTGAAAGGCAAAGTATTGCCATAACTTCGCTTGCAACAGTAATAACAAAATGGTCTTCACGAGGAATACCGTTTAATTTACCGCCCAAGGAGCAAACAATATTGCGAAGCGCACGGTCGTTCATATCAAGGCATCTTTTAACAAGAACTCTGCGCTGGTCAATACCAAGCTCATTACCCTGCTGAATATGGTTGTCAAGAATAGCGCACATAAGATTATTAGCACTCGTTATAGCGTGCATATCACCTGTAAAATGAAGATTAATATCCTCCATAGGAACTACCTGAGAATATCCGCCGCCTGCGGCACCGCCTTTAATGCCAAAAACAGGACCAAGCGAAGGTTCTCTAAGTGCGGCAACAGCCTTTTTGCCAAGCTTATTAATAGCCTGTGAAAGTCCGATAGAAACAGTTGTCTTTCCCTCGCCTGCCGGAGTAGGATTTACAGCAGTTACCAAAACAAGTTTTCCGTCATCTTTATCTTTAAGTGCCTCAAGAGTTTCATTTGAAATCTTAGCCTTATAATGACCGTAAGGCTCAATTCCCGCAGAGTCAATACCAATCATTTCTGCAATCTCATTAATGTCCTTCATTTTTGCACGCTGTGCAATTTCAATATCACTTAACATAACATACCTCATTAATATTTAACTTAGTATCTATTATAACATATATTATATAATATTCCAACAATTAATTTTAACACAAAAAACACAATTTTCACTTGACATTGGCGCATTAATATATTTTAATATAATAAGTAAAAACTTAATACTCAAAGGAGATAAAAATTGAAGAAAAAAAGAGTTGGATTTTTTAGCGGACTTGATTTTGTAACATTTATCACCGCTTTAATCGGCTCTTGCTATGGACTTGCTCTCGTTTACAGCGCAACATATTCAACATTGAAGAACGGCGCAATCATTGCAAGCGGTGTAAAAAGTATGCTCATTTCAACCTTGGGCGGCATTATTTTTGCACTTATTGTATGCAATATTGACTATGAAATTATATCTAAGCTTTGGCCTATTGTTGCGGCAGGCTGTATCGGGCTTATGGTGATTACTCTGCTTTTTGGTAAAGCCGTAAACCCTGACAGACCAGATGCTAAAAGCTGGCTTGATCTTGGAGTATTCTATTTTCAAACGTCAGAACTTTTAAAAGTTGGATTTATAATATCTTTTTCATATCATCTTGATATGGTTAAGGATAAATTAAACAGAGTAAAAACCATTATCCCACTCGTTATTCACGGTATGATTCCGATAGGTCTTGTACTTCTCACCGGTGATGCCGGTTCGGCGCTTATTTTCCTTGTAATGTTTATAGGAATGTTGTTCTTTGCCAAGGTAAATATAGGCTACTTTGTTGCAGGCATATGTGCATTAGTAGTCGGATTTACTGCAGCTTGGAAGTTTAACATTATAAGCGGAGTTCAAAGGGAACGAATTACTGCTCTGTTTTATCCTGAACAATATAAAGACGTGCTTTATCAGCAGACTAACGGCAAAATAGCTCTCGGAAGCGGCGGCTGGATAGGTGAAGGATACCTTCACGGCAGTATGACTCAAAGCGGTTCAGTTCCTGTTAATGAAAGTGATATGATTTTAACCGTTGCTGGTGAAGAACTTGGATATATAGGTGCGCTTGCAGTTATTATTATTTTAGCCGTGCTTATTATAAGGGTAATGACAACGGGTCTTAAAGCAAGAGATAATGTTGGATATTTGATGTGCAGTGGCATATCAGTTATGCTTTTTGCGCAAATGTTTGTTAATATTGGTATGGAGTTAAGTATTTTACCGAGTATCGGTATTACACTGCCTCTCTTCTCTGCGGGCGGCTCGTCATCACTTTGTATTTATTTAGCTCTCGGTATAGAAATGAGTGTTTACAGATTTTCAAAACCGCAAACAAACGCCTTATTCTATAAATAATTTAATAATAGTTAAAAACCCTGTTTCTGCAAAAAGCTGAACAGGGTTTTAATTTTATGTAAGTAAATGTAAGCTTAATTCTTATAACAACATCGTCATATATTTATGCGATCGATATTTTGGGCACCGCCCTGCGGTCCGACCGGAAAAATAAAAAAGAAAAAACCACCTACAAAAAGTAAGTGGTTTATAATGTCGGCATTACCTATTTTTCCGGGAGGCTGCCCTCCGAGTATTTTCGGCACGTTTGAGCTTAACTACCGTGTTCGGGATGGGAACGGGTGGACCCTCAAAGTAATCAACACCGACTATGCAGTAATGGAATGCACTACTGATTTTGATAAATGACCTGTTGGAACCTAAAGGTCAATGTGGTGACCCGTAGGAGAATCGAACTCCTGTTTTCGCCGTGAGAGGGCGATGTCTTAACCGCTTGACCAACGGGCCATTGATGGTACACCATCACGGGCTCGAACCGTGGACACCCTGATTAAGAGTCAGGTGCTCTACCAACTGAGCTAATGGTGCATAGCTCATAGGGAATATTAATATATACCCTGAAAACTAAATACAGATATTGATTTATGGAACTTAATTAACTCACTTGACACATAATACTTACTTATCAAGGTCAAGCCCTCGACCTATTAGTATTGGCTAGCTAAATACATCACTGTACTTACACATCCAACCTATCAACCTCGTAGTCTACAAGGGGTCTTAACTGTAAACAGTGGGATATCTTATCTTGGAGACGGCTTCACGCTTAGATGCTTTCAGCGTTTATCCGATCCGCACATAGCTGCTCGGCCGTGCCATTGGCATGACAACCGATACACCAGCGGTGCGTCCATTCCGGTCCTCTCGTACTAGGAACAGCGCTCCTCAAATATCCTACGCCCACGACAGATAGGGACCGAACTGTCTCACGACGTTCTGAACCCAGCTCGCGTACCACTTTAATCGGCGAACAGCCGAACCCTTGGGACCGAATACAGCCCCAGGATGTGATGAGCCGACATCGAGGTGCCAAACCTCCCCGTCGATGTGGACTCTTGGGGGAGATCAGCCTGTTATCCCCAGGGTAGCTTTTATCCGTTGAGCGACGGCATTTCCATTCACATACCGCCGGATCACTAACTCCAACTTTCGTTACTGCTCGACCCGTCAGTCTCGCAGTTAGGCTGGCTTATGCGTTTATACTCTAAAGCATGGTTTCCGTCCATGCTGAGCCAACCTTTGAACGCCTCCGTTACTCTTTTGGAGGCGACCGCCCCAGTCAAACTGCCCACCTAACAATGTCCCCCAACCTGATTCAAGGCTGCAGGTTAGAATCTCAATACCTTAAGAGCGGTATCCCAAGGATGACTCCGCTAACACTGGCGTGCTAGTTTCCAAGTCTCCCGCCTATCCTGTACATAAAGTACCGAGACCCAATATTAAGTTACAGTAAAGCTCCATGGGGTCTTTCCGTCTTGCCGCGGGTAACCGGCATCTTCACCGGTACTACAATTTCGCCGGGTGCGTTGTTGAGACAGTGTCCAGATCATTACACCATTCGTGCGGGTCGGAACTTACCCGACAAGGAATTTCGCTACCTTAGGACCGTTATAGTTACGGCCGCCGTTTACTGGGGCTTCGATTCGGGGCTTGCACTCCTCCTCTTAACCTTCCAGCACCGGGCAGGTGTCACCCCCTATACGTCATCTTACGATTTAGCAGAGAGCTGTGTTTTTGATAAACAGTTGCCTGGACCTATTCACTGCGGCTCACTCTCGTGAGCACCCCTTATTCCGAAGTTACGGGGTCAATTTGCCGAGTTCCTTAACAACGCTTCTCCCGATGGCCTTAGAATTCTCTTCCTGACTACCTGTGTCGGTTTGCAGTACGGGCACCCTAATAATATACACTAAGCTTTTCTCGCCACTGTCCAAGAATACTTCACTACTTATTTTCGTTCCCTTACGCCCAGGTCAACCAACGCCTGGGTTATTCCCTTTCAATGTGTCCCTTAGTTTAAATTTAAGGTGGCTACGGAATCTCAACCGTATGTGCATCGACTACGCCTTTCGGCCTCGCCTTAGCTCCCGGCTAACTAGAAGCGGACGAACCTTCCTTCTAAAACCTTAGTCTTTCGGCCATTATGATTCTCACATAATTCTCGCTACTCATTCCGGCATTCTCACTCCTATGCAGTCCACCGCCGCTTTCGCTACGACTTCACCCCGCATATGACGCTCTCCTACCAACATACCATATGGTATATTCCCAAGCTTCGGTGTACAGTTTAGCCCCGTTAAATTTTCGGCGCAAAATCACTCGACCAGTGAGCTATTACGCACTCTTTAAATGAGTGGCTGCTTCTGAGCCAACATCCTGGTTGTCTGCGCAACTTCACATCCTTTTCCACTTAACTGTACTTTGGGACCTTAGCTGTGGGTCTGGGCTGTTTCCCTTTCCACCACGAAACTTATCTCACGTAGTGTGACTCCCAATTATTCATTATCCGCCATTCTGAGTTTGATAGGGTTCAGTAAGCTTTCGCCCCCTAGCCCATTCAGTGCTTTACCTGCGGTAATGTTAATTGAGGCTAGCCCTAAAGCTATTTCGGAGAGAACCAGCTATCTCCGAGTTCGATTGGAATTTCTCCGCTAGCCACAAGTCATCCCCTACCATTTCAACGGGAGTGGGTTCGGCCCTCCATGGAGTTTTACCTCCACTTCAGCCTGCTCATGGCTAGGTCACTCGGTTTCGGGTCGAATACCACTAACTAAACTCGCCCTATTAAGACTCGCTTTCGCTTCGGCTGCAAACCTTAAGTTCTTAACCTCGCTAGTGACATTCACTCGCCGGACCATTCTACAAAAGGTACCATATCACACGTTGACGTGCTCTATGTGCTTGTAGGCACAAGGTTTCAGGTTCTTTTTCACTCCCCGCCAGGGGTTCTTTTCACCTTTCCTTCACAGTACTATACACTATCGGTCATTGGTGAGTATTTAGGCTTGGAGGGTGGTCCCCCCGTATTCCCACCGGGTTTCACGTGTCCGGCGGTACTCTGGATACTGATGGCTGACTTAAGTTTTCGTATACGTGACTCTCACACTCTATGGTTGAACTTCCCATTTCATTCTACTAACTCTTGTCAATACCGTCCTCAGTCCGAACCCCAAAAGTATTACTACTCTTGGTTTGGCCTCTTCCGCGTTCGCTCGCCACTACTAGCGGAATCTCGGTTGATTTCTTTTCCTCTCCCTACTTAGATGTTTCAGTTCAGGAGGTTCCCTACTCAATGCTATTTTATTCACAAGGAGTTGACAGAGTATTGCTCTGCCGGGTTTCCCCATTCGGAAATCCACGGATCATTGCCTGCTTTCGACTTCCCGTGGCTTATCGTAGATCGCTACGTCCTTCATCGGCTACCAATGCCAAGGCATCCCCCTTGCGCCCTTTTTAGCTTGACCTTTTCAGAATTATGTGTCCTAATGTTTGTTAATTTCTCAACTCGACTTTATTGTAGTATATTTACCCATTTAACAATTGTTAAAAGTTTTGAATATTTGTTACATTATCTCGTTGTTTCCATTTCACATTACCTGTATTCAGTTTTCAAGGTACATTTACAAGCCTTTCGACTTGTTTGGTGGGCTCAAGAGGACTCGAACCTCCGACCTCACGCTTATCAGGCGTGCGCTCTAACCACCTGAGCTATGAGCCCAAATTGTGGTTCATCAGAAGTCTTACAGTTCCTTTTGAACCGTTGGTGGAGATAAGCGGGATCGAACCGCTGACCCCCTGCTTGCAAAGCAGGTGCTCTCCCAGCTGAGCTATACCCCCATATCTCTGGGCTGAAAACCCTTTTCTTAGGGCCTTCAAAATTAAACAACGACAAGTCAAACTCGATCTGACCTTTGGATTAGAACAACTATTTTTCAAATTATTCGTGTCTCCATAGAAAGGAGGTGATCCAGCCGCACCTTCTGATACGGCTACCTTGTTACGACTTCACCCCAGTCGTCAATCCCACCTTCGGCAGCGTCCTCCTTGCGGTTAGACTACTGACTTCGGGTGTTACCAACTCCCATGGTGTGACGGGCGGTGTGTACAAGACCCGGGAACGTATTCACCGTGGCATGCTGATCCACGATTACTAGCAATTCCAACTTCGTGCAGGCGGGTTGCAGCCTGCAGTCCGAACTGAGACCATTTTTGAAGTTTTGCTCCACCTCGCGGTATTGCTTCTCTTTGTTGATGGCCATTGTATTACGTGTGTAGCCCAGCACATAAGGGGCATGATGATTTGACGTCGTCCCCACCTTCCTCCACCTTGTCGGTAGCGGTCCCATTAGAGTGCTCTTGCGTAGCAACTAATGGCAGGGGTTGCGCTCGTTGCGGGACTTAACCCAACATCTCACGACACGAGCTGACG